>LIDZ01015326.1_pt13 | contig 47723 bp, 37 predicted proteins | sample 644651 | NCBI WGS metagenome assembly LIDZ01 (sample SAMN03856242, study PRJNA289617) | food metagenome | isolation source: wine grapes on drying loft during traditional withering process | host: Vitis vinifera cv. Corvina | place: Italy: Gargagnago di S. Ambrogio di Valpolicella | collected 2014-01 | reverse complement strand
ATTTTTGCATTTATGCCGCGTGACATTGACTGGCAGCAGGAACAAATAAATGGCTATTTTCTGACCGGAAGCGGCAAGTTTGAACGTAAAATTGTCCCTCTGCCTGATGTTGTATATAACCGTCTACCCAGCCGAAGGGCGGAGACATCACCCTATATTAACCAGCTCCGCGAACGATTTATGCGTAAGAAGATTCCTTATTTCAACTGGAGCTTTTTCAATAAATCGGACATTTATCGGCTTCTGGAAAATGACGGTGTAGCAAATGGTTTTGTGCCTGAAACGATTAGCAATCCAAGCACGGAGAAAATGCGGGATATGCTGGACCGTCATCATTTCGTCTATTACAAACCTTCGGCAGGCAGTCTTGGACACGGAATCTACCGGCTTACCTATTTGCCAAAAAAGGGCTATTTCGCCCGTTACCGCCGGGATGGCAAGAATGTACTGCTGCGCTTTTCAAGCTTTGACAGCCTGATGCGTATGCTGCGAGGCCGGCATGGTCAGAGTCTGCAGAATTATGTTGTGCAACAAGGGATCAGGCTGATCGAAATTGATGGCTGCCCCATCGATTTCCGCTTCCATATGCATAAGAATGGCAGCAATCAATGGGTCGTCGTCGGCATCGGTGCGAAGAAAGCGGGCCGGGGCAGCGTCACTACTCACCTTAAAAATGGCGGAGCCCTGCTTACGCCACAGCAGGCGCTTGGTCGTGTATTCGGCGCCAGAGCTGACGAAGTGCTGCAGCGGGCCAAAGTAACAGCCGTCAAGCTGGCTGAATCGCTTGAAATTCAGCATCGGCACTTGTTGGGTGAGATTGGCTTTGACCTCGGGATTGATCAGGATGAAGATATCTGGATGTTCGAAGCCAATGCCAAACCCGGGCGCTCTATCTTCCGTCACCCTTCCCTGCGTGCTGAGGGCAAAGCATCCATCGAACATATTCTGGAGCATTGTCTGTACCTCAGCAAATTCCGCAGGAGGGATGACGTGTGAATACCCGCATTCCTGACGGCAGCAAACCTGTGATCGCCATTTTGACAACCAGTGATAAACAAAGGCAATTTTGCGGAAATCGCAATAATTTCCGGGATATCATCCGCACTGGAAAAGAATTGGGATATCTAGTGTATGTAGTCACGGTCCGCGATCTAAAGCTAGATGAGCGGATCGTGAACGGTTATGTCCCTTCGCCTAATGGCAGGGTATGGTACAACATCCCGGTACCATTGCCGCAAGTCATCTATAATCGGATTCCAACCCGGGAAAAGGAAGAGCGAGAACCGGTTGTCCGCAAAATTGCTCAATGTTTGGAGCATCCAGATATACATTTATACAATCCGTTCTTTTTCAATAAATGGGATTTATTTGAATGGCTGAAAGGTTCGCGTGCGACGACAAAGCATATTCCCAAAACCAGACGCCTGCGCAGCTCTAATACGCTCTCGACCCTGTTGAAGAATCACACCAGCCTTTACCTGAAACCGGAGGACGGCAAAGCAGGCAAGGGGATTATGAGACTTAGATACAAAGGCGAGGTCAGCTTGCCCTACCGTTTGCAAATCCAAAGCGGCAAAAGAAATGTGACTTACAAGGCGGCCTCCATGGACCGCCTCTGGGCACGCATCGGCAAAGAAAAAGGGGCGACCCACTATATCGTGCAACAGGCGATTGAGCTAGCAACACACCGTGGACGCCCATTCGACCTGCGTGTGCTCCTGCAAAAAAACGGAAGAGGCGCCTGGGCCGTAACAGGCATCGGTGCAAGACTGGCCGGAGCCCGCAGCATCACCACTCATGTTCCGCGAGGTGGCAGCATTGAGGATCCCGCCAGCATGCTGGAAGGAACCTTTGGTCCCGAACGGGCAGCTACCATACTGAAAAATGTGCCTACAACTGCCTTGCTGATCGCTCGACAGATCGAGCGCGCCTCTGATTCCATTCTCGGAGAGATGTCCATGGACCTTGGAGTAGATGAGGAAGGCGGCCTCTGGTTCTTCGAGGCCAACTCCCGGCCAATGAAATTTGATGAGCCGGCTATCCGCAAATTGTCACTGGAACGAATTTTTCAATACAGTCAGCACTTAGCCCGCCAACCCAAGTAGAAACTGTAAAGGAAGTGACTGTGCATGCAGATATCCTCCATCTATGACACGGAATTCAAGCAATGGAAGTCTCGTTTGACCGAACTGCTCGATTTCCTTAGGCAGTATGGGGAAGGGCGAATAACGCTTCATGGGTGTAGGGTTCTGGCAGAGCTCACCCCTGATCAGCTGGCCCTGCCGGGTGTTTCACTGCTGGTGGCCACCGTACGCGGCCAGAATGGCCGCCAGCTTGCAGGCGTCAGCTTCGTAGCGAACTTCGGCAAGGAAACCTGCCTTGTAGCTATACATCCGCTCTATAGGAGCAGACATACCGGCACTTCACTGCTCACCGCACATTTGAAACGTCTCGGACAGCTGGAATGCAATGTGGCCTGTGATGACATAGCTAGCCTGAAGATGTGCTTCAATGCTGGCCTTGCTGCCGTTGCGCTGACAACGAGCCCCAAACCAACCTTACTGCTTCGGACTCTGCAAAATGCCATGAGTCCAACCATTTCTCCACAAGAAGGTGAATTACTGTGCCACAGCCCGTCTTAGGCATTCTCACCCTGTACTTAAATAATGCTAAGCAGCTTGAAGAACAAAGTGTATACCGGAGAATGATTATTGAAGGCCAGCGAATGGGGCTGGATGTTTTTGTGTTTACCCCTGCCGATGTGCATACCAGCAAGGAACAGATCCATGCGCTTGTCTATGATGTTAAAAACGGAACATGGTCGCGCAAATGGCGCTCCTTCCCGAATATGATCTATGACCGCTGCCGGATTCAGCGCAGCGAACGCTTCCAGCAGCTGCTGCGCTTCCGTTCCCGCTACAATCATCTGACGTTTCTGAATCGGCCTTTGCGCAACAAATGGACGATTCACCAGACCTTCTCCCAGAAGCCCCGCTTTCGGCAGCATCTGCCGGAGACACTGCTCTACCAGTCCTCTGCCGACCTGCAACGAATGCTGAAACATAGCCCGGTGATCTATGTTAAACCTGCCAACGGCACCGGGGGACGCGGCATCCTGAGAATTGAACGGCTGAAAGGTACCCGCACTGTATTTGATATTCAAGGCCGCCGTCAGGACCGCCGGATTATCGCGCCGCGAAAGGTTACACAGTCTCGACTGGAGGGCATTATCCGGCAATGGTGCATTGGGGGACGGTTTCTGGTGCAGCAAGGCATCCCGCTCCGCCTGCCCAGCGGTCGTTTCCACGACTATCGCATGCTGGTTCAGAAGAATGGCCAGGGCGTATGGGAGCTGACCGGCATGGCAGGCCGCGTCGGTGCCGCCCGCAGCGTAACCTCCAATCTGCACGGCGGCGGACACGCCGTTCGAGCGGAAATATTGCTGAAGCAGTGGCTGGGCAGTGAGGAAAAGACAGAAAAGGTCATGAAAACTGCGGAAAAGCTCGGTCTCGAAGCCGCAGCCTTCCTTGAAGACAGCTTTGGCGCCTTATGCGAACTTGCCCTGGATCTAGCTATTGACCGTGAAGGAAAGATTTACGTGCTTGAGGTAAATCCCAAACCCGCCCGCGAAGTATTCGCTCGGTCTGGAGACAGCAGTACCTACCGCAAAGCGTTGGTGCGTCCGTTAGAATATGCGTTATGGATGTATAAGAATAAGAACACGCCGAGTTCGACGAAGACAGTTGAGGAATAAATGTAACAAACACAAAAGAGGCAGACCCGAGCAACCAATTCATGGCTGCCCAGGTCTGCCCTTATAATTTATGCACCTGCCGATTAACTTATTGCACGCCTTTCTTCTGCTTATCTTCCAGGTGGCGCTGGTACATGACTTTCTCAGCTTTTTCAGCACCGACTTTATCCATCTGACTGATGAAATCTTTGTAGGCATTGTCGAAATCAGCATCGGATTCAGACAGAATCAGCTTAGGAATGGTTTTGTTCCAGAGATCCTTAACTTTGCCGTTAATAACGCCTTCAGGTGAAGATCCGTCCGGCTCCAGATTGTCCATACCCAGGGAGTAGCTGTCGAAATTGTATTTCTCCAGCAGTTTGGCAGCGGCAAATTGTTCAGGCTGCTGTTCCTGGAAGTCACGTGCGGAGGCATCATCCCAGACTTTACCTGCACGCATCAAGAGTGTCGAATCATTGAAGCCGTATTGAGCGTTAAAGGCGTTGTTGTCTTTAAGCGACAAATCGATGATTTCCTGCTTGTATTTCGGCAGACCGTCAACCATGTCGTAAGTTTCGCCTTCTTTACCGTAACGTGCATCCATTTGTCCTTCATCAGACCAGGCATACTCGGCAAAACGGATAATGCGTTCCGGATCTTTCGCATTCTTGGTAATGAAGAAGCCCTGCCAGCCCATCAGACGTGAAGCCGCATATTTCGGATCCTGGCCATTGGCTTGAAGTCCGCCGATAATGGTGTATTTCTGATCCGCACCAAGCGTGCTCTCAATCTTAGGATTGTATTGGGTATACATATTAGTCATGTATTGGGAAGCGGTTGCATATTGCGCACCGTACAGCTTTTCTTCATACTGTTCCTGCTTGTAGATAAGCAGCTGTGAATCGAACAGACCATTGCGGTACAGCTGATTCATGTAGCGGAAGGAATCAATAAAGCCTTTATTCCGCATAGGGTATTCAACGATCTGTTGATCATCTTTGATCCGTTCCTCCAGCAAATTCGGTGCGAAGGAGCTGATCAGGAAGTTCATCGATAAGCTGCCGCCGAAGCCGTTCTTGGCAACATCGAAGTTTTCTACCCCAACCGGACTGACATCGGGATATTTTTCTTTGGCCAGCTTGAGGGCGTTCATCAGATCATCCGTTGTTTTAAGTTCCGGGCTGCCGATAGCCTTGTAAATATCCGAACGGAAGAACCAAGGACGAATCGGTGTAATCGGCACGCCGCTTGTCAGTCTGTCGGCTGTCTCAAACAGGTTCGGCAGATACCAGAGCTTACCGTTGATCGAATGATATTTCACCATATCCGGATCAAGCATGGTCTTGAGTTCCGGAGCATATTTATCCATCAGCTCATCCATGGAATAGACCATACCGTTGTTGATCAGCTTCATTACAGCAGGGTTGTTCCAGTCCAGCATAATCGTATCAGGCAGGTCACCGGAGGCAATCATCGTGTTCAAATAGTCATCATCGTTCCCAGTGGCCAGCTTGCGGTCAATGGTCACGCCTGTTTTTTCTGTAGCGAGCTTCATGGCAAATTGATCTTTCCACAGATAAGCAGAAGCCCAGTTGCCGTAGAAATATTGGGTGAATTTGAACGGCGATGTATCCTGCTTCCATGATTCTTGCGCTCCCGCCGTGTCTGTTCCTGTATCCGTTGGTTCCGCTGAAGCATTCGCAGCCGGAGTATTGCCAGTCGCATTGTTGTCAGCAGCATTGTTGCCGGTATTATTAGAACTGCAGCCTGCCAGCAGAGTGACAGCGAGTAAAGCCGCAGCCATACCTTTTGTGCCTTTCTTTCTCATACATTGACCTCCCATAAAATGAAATCTATATACTTAAACAGCCGAAGCCGTTAAAGCCGTGTTTTATCCTTTGACCGAACCAATCATGACACCCTGTACAAAATATTTCTGTACGAAGGGATAAGTAAATACGATCGGCAGTGTGGTAATGACCATGGTGGCCAGCTTAAGCGATTGCGCGGATACTGAGCCCAGGCCCAAGTTGCTGGCCATCAGACTGACGTTGCTGTTAGAGCTGATGATCTGCATCAGAATCTGCTGCAGCGTGAGCAGGTGGTCATTCCCGAACAACATAGCATCATACCAGGAGTTCCAGTGGAACACTGCATTGTAGAGAGCCACTGTAGCAAGCACAGGCTTGGATACCGGCAGGACCAGCTGCCAGAAAATCCGCAAATCGTTGGCACCGTCTATTTTGGCCGATTCTTCAATTTCCTTGGGCAGGGCCCTGAAGAAGGTCAGCATGATAATGGCATTAAATACATTGAAGAGATTCGGGATAATGTAGACCAGGAAGCTCCCTTTAAGATGCAGATATTTGGCCACGACGAGATAATAGGGAATAATACCGCCGCTGAAGTACATGGTGACAATAGCCATCATCAGGAATATATTCCGTCCCATAAGCTCTGTCTTCGATACCCCGTAAGCAAAGGCCGCTGTAAACAATACTGCAGTTGCTGTTCCGGCAATGGTTCTGGCGATGGTGACCAGAAAGGCATGGCCCATCCGATCGTCCTGGAACACGACTTTATAATTCTCCATGGAGAACACGCGCGGCCAGAAGGCAATGCCACCGCGTGCAGCATCCGTGGGATCATTAAGCGAAGTAATTACAATATTATAAAATGGATAGAGTGTCATAATGCAGAGTGCCAGCAGGACCACAACATTCAGAATATCGAAGGCTCGCTCCGGCCAGCTTTTTGAATACGTTAACATGATGTCCGCCTCCTAGAACAAGCTCTCTTTGGTTATTTTGCGTGAAGAATAGTTGGCAATATACATAAGCACGAAGGCTACGATGGATTGGAACAGTCCAATAGCGGTACCGTAGGAGAATCTGCCTGTAACAAGCCCAGTCTTGTAAGAATACACGGACAGCACGTTTGCTGCATCCTGGGTCATCGAATTCTGCATCAGATACATCTGGTCAAAGTTCGAGTTGATAAGACCGCCCACAGAGAGAATCAACAGGATAATGATCGTCGGCTTCAGCGAAGGCAGTGTAATGTGCCAGATGCGCCGGAACCGGTTCGCTCCGTCCACAATAGCCGCTTCATACAGCTGAGGATCGATCCCCGCAATTGCCGCCAGATAGATGATGGAATTCCAGCCGATATTCTTCCAGACTTCTGTGAATACAACCAGTGTGAGGAAGGTGTGGGGGCTGCCCATCATCATGGTATCGCTTCCAATAATGCCGGTACTCACCAGCATCTTGCTGACAATCCCGGTCTCCGGATCAAGCAGGGTGTACATTAAGCCGACTACCAGCACCCAGGATACGAAATACGGCAGATAGGTCAGGGACTGAACAATCCGCTTGAACTTTTTAAATACCAGCTCGTTCAGCAGGATCGACAGAATGATAGGTGCTGGGAAACCAAATACCAGCTTGGCAACACTGATTTTTAACGTATTGGTTAGCGATTCCATAAACGTCGGATCATTGAACAATTCTCTGAAATTAGCCAATCCCGTCCAGGGACTGTTGATAAACCCCTGAAAAGGTGTATATTCCTTGAAGGAAATAATCACACCATACATTGGGATATAGTTAAAGATAATCATCCACAGTACGGCTGGCAGCGTTAACAACATGAGATAACGCTGATGCCAAAACCGCTTGGATAAGGCAGGCAAACTGCTCATAAGATACATCCTTTCTCTGCTCTCGCATTCTCTTTTCTCTCTATGTCTTATTATAAAATCCCGCATTCCAGGGTGATATATCAAAAATGAACGCGGGTATCAGAATCCCACGATGTTTGAAAGCGCTGTCTTCATTGAGGGGCATATTCCGCTCGGCCCGTTGAATATCCGTTGCACAGCATGCCAAAAAGCCCCAATCGCATTTCTGGCGATTGAGGCAACACTCAACTTCCATGCACGTTCAACCATTAGCGTTGTACGAATTCCCTGTACTCTCCGGGTGTCATTCCATATACCTGTTTATACAGCAGTCCGAAATACGATGCATTCGGAATACCAATCTGTTCGGCAACTACAGAGATGCGCTGCTTGGTGGTACGCAGCATTTCCTCTGCCCGCTGAAGCCTGAACTCCTGAATATATTCACTCGGCGTCTTGCCTGTCTTCTTCTTGAATATCATGCCCAGGTGGTTAGGGGAGACAAAGACCTCACCGGCTAAATAGGCAAGACTCAGATCCTGGTTCCCGTACTGTTCCTCGATCAGCAAGATGACCCGGTTAATCAGATAATCATCCTTGCGGTTCCGCTTCTCTTCCAAAAGCCGGGCCATCTCATCCATAACTTCTGCTGTATAAGCTCTCATTTCCTTGAGCTGCTTGCATGCCAGCAGAGCCTCCATGTGGTCTGTAGCTGCAGTCGCTGCAGTTTTGGCAGCGGGCATTGCAAGGGATGAACAGCTCTCGATTACACCGCCGAGCAAAGAAGCGATATAGGATCTTCCTGCTCCGGGGTGAACGGCAAGGCAGTTGAACAGCTCATCCATTACCGGTCCGCCTGGTTTTCCGCTTCCGAGGTCATACCTTAAACGCTTGGCAAGCTCACGGAAATTGCTAGTGAACACCTCAGAGCCAAGACTGAACTGCTTCCTGGCAAACTGCTCCTCATCTGCGGCAATCACTCCATACAGATCATTAAACACTGCATAGTTAAATGTGTTCTGTGCATCCCGGAAAGATTCATAGATGAATTCCAGCTGCTCTACTGGAGAGCCGGTGCCCAGTGTCCATTTGTCAGGCCCGCCCTGCTCCTGTGCAGATTCCGGCCTACCCGCCACGGGCAGGTCTAGCATTTGAAGAAGCTTACCGGCAAGCTGTGCCTGCTCCCCGGCTTCTGCATGCTGCAAGGGGATGAGCAGAGTGAAGGACACCTGCTCCCCCTGTCCGACTGAATATACAAGAACCTGCCGCCCCAGAACCCTTCCGGCAAGCTGCTCCATCTGCTGGGTATCCAGCATCTGCGAGTTGAGTGGCTGCGAACAAATCCATACGGAGAAGGTTTCTGCCTCGAGGTAACCGCTGCTCCGCAGCTCGCTGATGGTTTCTCGTTTCGCCTCCTCGTCCCCGCGGCCCAACAACAGATCCATCACCCGCTGCCGCAGTGAGATGTGGTGAACCGCATCTTTTTCCAGCAGCAGAAGTTCCTGTTCCCTCTGCTTCGCACGGATCTCCTTACAGCTCTGAACGACTTTGAGCATCGTGCTAAGCATTTCTTCTTCGCCTACCGGCTTAAGCACATAATCCACAGCGCCAAACCGCAACGCTTCTCGGGCATATTCGAAATCATCGTAACCGGTCAGCACTACAATCCGCACGTCACGAAGCTGCTCCATGATCAGTTTGGCCATTTCAATCCCGCTGCGGCCAGGCATTTGAATATCTGTAATGATAATATCCGGCTTCATCTCCAAGGCCTTGTCCATTCCCTCGATCCCGTCCGAAGCAGTCTCCACCACGGAGATGCCCAAGGATTCCCAATCCAGAAATATGGCTAGACCTTCCCTCTCCCAACGTTCATCCTCGACAATAAGCATTTTAAGCATTTTTCATCCCCCTGGCTGTAAAAGAAAGGGTGATCACCGTTCCAATCCCCTGTCTGCTGTAAAGTTCAATATGCTGGGATTCCCCATAATAAGCTTGATGACGCCTTTTAATATTGGCAATAGCAAATCCGCTTCCTTTGGTATTAATGTTTCTTCCTTCTATCACATCCTGCCTCATATCCGGCGACATGCCTACACCATCGTCGATGATGCGGATGACAACGAGATCGTCCTCCAGGGCTGCTTTTATGATAATCGTCCCGTGTGAACGCTTGGGTTCAATGCCGTGGATCAGCGCATTCTCTACAAGTGGCTGCACAATATTCTTCAGCGTATAGCAGCTTCTGACCTGCTCATCCACCTCAAAAACAGCATCAAACCGGTCTTCGAACCTGAATTTCTGAATTGCCAGATAAGCGCCCACCATATCCAGCTCGTTCGCTACCAAGGTCTCAGAATTCCCCTTGTTCAGTACCAGCCGATAGAATTTGGCCATGGAATCCGACAGCTTCACAATATCCGGCACCTTGGCTTTGCGGGCAACCCAGGATATTGTAGCAAGCGTGTTGTACAGAAAATGAGGATTAATTTGGGATTCCAGCGCTTTTAATTCGGCATCTTTCTCCAGCAGCTCGGATTTGTACACGGTTTCAACTAAATCATGGATTCTGCTCGTCATATGATTGAAGCTGAGTGCCATCTGGGTGAACTCGTCATTCCACACAACTGGAACGGATACATCAATCGACCCTTCACGCACCTGCTTCATCGCTTTGAGCAGCACTTTCATGCGGGACAGCAGCTTCACAGTCAAATAATATACCAGCAGGCTGAGGATAATAAGTGCAGCAATTAACACAATGAAGCTGGTCTGGATCGACTGGTTCACTTTATCCACGAAGTTGCTGACTGGGAAGACACCTACAAGGCGGAGGTCCGGACCGGTAAGCGGGATGGAGATCACAATGGATCTTACCCCTTCTATTGTTGCCAAGGTATTCAGCTTACTGTTATTTCCGGGCAGCACCGCTCTGAGCTGTTTGGTCGTCTCATCTGACAGCTGGGTAGTATTATTGGAGGCAACCCGTCTATTACTGTCCATAACGAGAACGCTTCCAACATCCGGGTTTGTATCCTCCAGCGGCTGGAACAGCACGCTTTGTGTTACTTCAATCTCGACCAGGCCGTTAACCTCGTTATTGCGTCCGGAGAGAATCTTCCGGTTATACGAGAAGACATCCGCTTTGGCTTCCACGTCAGGCCTCGTGGTCAGCAGTTTCTCTAAATGCAGCCCCCGCCAGTCTGTGGATTTCTGGGAATCATGCATGAAACTTGTATACTCTTCATCCCCGCGCATCCGCTTCATACTATAGAATCCGTCATAAAGCTCGAAGATTTCAGGAATCGTTGGATTATTCATATATACATGAATCGAGTGAATGTACGTGTTCTGCCGCATAATGTTGTCTACGATCGGGGCAACGTTATAACGGTAGTCCTGAAGCTGAAAGCTCTCATTGATAAACGCACTGTCCAGCAGCGTCTGAATCCTTGAGTCAAAGGCGATGATCTGCGAGATGTTCTCGATCATGCTCACTTTCTCATCTATGCTGGTTTTCGTTTGAAGAAGGTTCTGTTCCATCACACTTCGCGCCTGAGAAATGGCCGAATTGTAGGCCTGGAAATAAAGGATAACGCCTGTTATTGTAGAAGAAAGCATTAAAATCAAAACATAGACCCCCACAAACTTTGAGGTCACACTCCAGTTGTGAAAGACTCGGGTGATGCGCTTCATGAACCATTAGACCCCCATTTGTCCAAACTCCACCCTATCGTATCATCGGACTTGAGAATAGTAAATCCACCCTTACTTTGAGACACCGCTTAACTTGACTCTTCTCTCAGATCATGTTCCATTAAGGCTATATTGCGCTTCATTTCCTTCATGCTTGGTCTTAGAATCCGCCCAGTTTCGAACATTAACTGAATATTATCTCTTTCCAATTGAATCCCGAGCCTCGCCAACTCTTGCAATTCTGTGTCGAATTCCTGTTTGCTAGCAGAGACAGCTTCGCTTCCCTTTAATCTCCTCAATCTTCCTTCATAATGCAAAATAAACGTGCTGACGATCTCAATATCAAGTTCATCTTTAATCAATAAATCTCTTAGCTGCTGCAGCACATAAGTAATATTTAGAATTCTTAATTTATCCAGTTCCGCGCGTCTCTCATGGATAGATAATCTGAATTGTTGAACCATCCCAATTCCTTCTTGCCAATACGTAACCGGAAGAGAACCTCTTTTGTACTGATCCTCATGAGTGAGCCTAAATAAAAATCTATTGATCGAATTTAATTGCCGGTAAGCCATGTATGGATGTACTTCTTTGCTCTTCATAACAGATAGGGTATTCTCTATTTCCCAATTTAGAGTAGAAACCCACATTAATTTCTCGGCGTTGTTCTTATGTTCATTTCCCTTAAGCATTCGAATTCTATCATTATATGTATTAATGATTTTGCCAATAGCAAATCTGTTCTCATCCGTTTTTTGTTCACTTAATCCGACAATGACATTCCGAAGAATATCAATCTTCGCCTGAATTTCATCTTCATTTCGCTCAGCTACCGTTTCTTTTCCTACTAAAACAGGCAAAAGGTAGTTGGAAGCCAGCAGCGTCCATAATATTACACCGGCAGCTAAAAAGATGATCAGATCCCTTTGTGGAAATGGATTTCCATTATCCAAAAAAAACGGCAATGACATTGTACTAGCCAGTGTTACTGTTCCCCGTACACCCGCCAAACTAAGGATGAACGCCTTCTTCATTTTATCCCGCCATGTATCTTGCAGGTCCGTGCTTCGAGGAATATCCATAATTAGAATCCAGATCAAACGCAACCCTAATACAGCTACAGTTAATAACAAGGTGTAGGTGATCACTTGAAAATGTCCTATATCTGAACTGCTCCATATGGTCTGGATAATGTCCGGCAGTTGTGTGCCTAATAGCAAGAATACTAGTCCATTCAATACAAAAATAATCACTGACCAGGTGCTTTTGGATACTATATTCAGTTTCGCAACCTCTGGATTCAATTTCTTATAGCCAAAAGAATGGGCTATCCCTGCACTAACTACCGCCAGGATACCGTTTACTCCTAACTCTTCAGCCGCTAAATAAATAGCAAAGGGTGTTAATACTTCAATGAGCATATGAAGGGTAACATTTTCCATGCCCAGCTTTCGCAGCCATTTAACGATTATATATTTAACTAGTGTCAATAGGAGACCTAATATAATACCCCCTAAGGAAATATACACAAAGCTCAAACTGGCAGATTTGAATGAAAACATACCTGTGACCATAGCTGCTACTGCGAACTGAAAAGATACCAAACCCGATGCGTCATTAATTAAGGACTCTCCCTCCAGAATTTGCATGGTTTGATGCGGGATCTCCACCTTTTCGGCCAGCGAACCGACTGCCACAGCATCCGTAGGGGCAAGCGCCGCCGCCAGAGCAAAAGCAGCTGCCAGTGGAATAATTGGAATGATCCAATTCAGAAAATAACCCAAGGCTGCTACTGTCAAAAAAACCAATCCCAGCGCTAATAAAAGAATCGGTTTCTTTAAACCCCAAAGCGCCTCTTTATCTGCATGCTTCCCATCATTGAACAACAAAGGGGCAAGAAATAACAAAAGAAATAATTCAGGATTCAATGTTAATTCGTAGTGCAGAGGCAGTAGTGTAATAACCATCCCAAGCAGGATTTGAATGATGGGTACAGAAACAGAAGGAACAAATCGATTCACTAAATTTGATACTGAGATAGCCGCTAGCATAAGTAAAATGTACTCAAACAATTCCAATCGATCTTCCCCCAATCTCTAATAAACTTTTAGCCATAATAAATTCTATCATATAAATGGATACTCTGTGATTTTTGGAAAACTGCGAACTATACTGCGAAAGGTGAGGATATTACTGTTTTAATTACGGGGAATAATTGGACTTCCACAGGCTGTTAGCCTGAATAGTTACAGTTTAAACTGGGCGGACTGCAAATCCGCTATTTCACTATTGAGGGGGAGTAGAAAACAAAAAGCGGACTCAGAAGACGTTATTCCATCGAAAATAGCCCTTTTGGGGAATAATTCGGGGCAATAACGTCCCTAGAGTCCGTCAAACTCCCAAATTGTCTGATTTCGAGAAAATAAGGGCTTCTCAGTCCGGTTCCCAATTATCTTGTCAACTTACCACTCAACGCACTAACATCGCCCTGCAACTGAGACTTATTTCAGAGAGCGTCGATTACTCCCATAACAATTCATCCGTCCAAGCATTCAGTCCACCGGTCATATTTACAACATTATAGCCTTTCTCACTCAGCATCTCACAGGCAAGACCGCTTCGACTGCCACTTCTGCAAATCACAAGAGTTTCACGCTGCGGGTCCAGCTCGCCCAACCGTTCCATTAACTGTCCAAGCGGGATATGTTTGGCACCTACTATATGTCCATCTGCCCATTCTGCAGGCTCACGAACGTCCACCATCATCAGGGACTCTCCTGTCTTGAGACGTTTCGCAACCTGTTGAGGATTAATTTCTTTGGGGATCTTAAATGCCATCGTTGTTCTCTCCTTCACCATTTAGTTTATCCGTCTGTTATATAAAAAGATTAATGCCAGCTTGATCTGCTTTGCCGAGGTAATAGCCCACTCCACCGATTAGAACCCCATCGATTAATTCCTGCTCCTGAATGCCCATAACATCCATAGACATCTGGCAAGCCACGATCTCGACGCCTTGACCAATAGCTGTATCGATCAGTTCTTCAAGGGAAAATACATTATTGCTCTTCATGACGCCACGAATCATCTTGGCGCCCATGCCCAGCATGTTCATTTTGGAGAGTGACAATTTGCGGCTGCCCCGAGGCATCATGGCACCAAACATATGTCCAACGAGGCTCTTGGAAACTGGGACTTTTGCGGACTTCCGTATCACATTCAAGCCCCAGAAGGTGAAGAACATCGTTACTTTTTTGCCACTTGCCGCCGCACCATTCGCAATAATGAAGGAAGCGATCGCCTTGTCGAGATCACCGCTGAAGACGACCATTGTACTGCCTTCAGGCGTTGAGAGTGTGGGTTTAGAAGAATCTTTCTGCTCCGGCGGTTCCTTGCATAGATAAGCTTCAATAATGCCATTGCTAGCTTTGCTTACCTTAATCATTCGGTTTCTAGACATCACAGCCCACGACTGAATATCTTCGTAGAACCCCGGGTCGGATGCGCTCACGTGCAGCACCTGTCCTACCTGCAGCTGATCCATCTTCTGCTTCACCTGAATCAAGGGTCCCGGACAACACAGACCACAAGCATCCAGCTCCGCATCAGCTTGAAGCTCCATAACTGCAGCGGTTTCTAGCATTGTTTCAGTGTTGACAGGTTGTAGGGATTGGATAGGTTGGTTTATGCCGGTACTTGGCTTGTAGGAGAACATTTGGTAGGTTTTGTAACCCCCTGTCAGATTACGCACCTTATATCCTTTTTGAGTGAGAATTCTGGAAGCCGTATATCCCCGCAAACCTACTTGACAGTAAACCCAAATTTCTTTGGCCGGGTCCAATTCCTGCAGTCTGTCGCGAAGCTCATCCACAGGAATAAGCAGCGAACCTGGGATATTCCCATTGGCATACTCAATCTCCGAACGAACGTCTATCAGTTGCGTAGCTTCCTCATTACGTGTTTCCAAATCCTGTGGAACGAACACATCCGTTTTGCCAGTCAGAATATTCTCTGCTGTATATCCGGCCATATTCACTGGGTCTTTGGCAGAAGAATACGGAGGAGCATAAGCCAACTCAAGTTCTGTCAAGTCCGTAACCGTACCCCGAAACCGGATAACTGTGGCAATATCGTCAATTCGTTTGTCCACGCCATCGAAGCCGACGGCTTGCGCTCCCAGCACCGTTCCTGCGTCGTTGAACAAAAGCTTAATGGAAAGCGGCGTGGCTCCAGGATAGTAAGCTGCATGGGCATTCGGATGAATATAGGTTACACGGTAAGGAATTTCCAGCCGCTGCAGGGTCTTCTCGTTGTTTCCTGTTGATGCGCCCGTCAAACCGAATACCTTGATAATGGAAGTTCCCTGAGTCCCCTTATAAGCCGTCTCCAACCCACACACGTTGTCCGCTGCGATTCGTCCTTGTTTGTTGGCTGGACCAGCCAGCGGAATAGCCGTTTTCTTGCCATTCAAGAAATCTGTGACTTCTACCGCATCCCCGACGGCATATACATTGTTCAAGTTTGTTTCCAGCTTGTCATTGACGATAATATGGCCGCGGGGGCCAAGTTCCATTCCACTGTCTCTTAAAAAGGCTGTGTCCGGCGCGACACCGATCGCTAGAATAACCATATCGCTGACTAGTACCCTGCCGTTTGCTAGATACACTTCGATCTGATCATCTGTGTCGCGGAACGACTGTACGCTTTGCGACAACAATAGGCTAACGCCATTCTCTTCCAGTTCCTTGGATAGCGCAGAAGACATTTCAATATCAAAGGGGGCCAAAATTTGCGTTCCGCCTTCGACCAAGGTCACATCCAATCCAATTTCCTTTAAGTTCTCGGCCATTTCCACACCGATAAAACCTCCACCAATGACTACCGCAGAACGAGTTTTTTCTTCTGTTACACGCTGTTTGATTCGATCCGTATCAGGGATGTTCCGAAGTGTGTGAATTCGGGTACTTTCAATACCGGGTAAATTCGGGCGAAGCGGTTGGGCCCCCGGCGAAAGAATCAGGGAATCGTAGCTTTCCATATACTCGCCACGTTCCTTGCTGCGGACACGAACCCTTTTATTCACTGGATCGATCCCCATCACTTCGCTTTCGATTCGCACATCGATGTTAAAGCGTTGGTACATGCCTTCAGGCGTCTGCACCAGTAACTTCGAACGGTCTTTGATTGAATCCCCAATATAATAAGGGAGCCCACAGTTGGCGAAAGAAATATAGGGATCTCTCTCAAACATCACGATCTGTGCATCCTCATCCAAGCGGCGTAGTCTTGCTGCTGCTGATGCGCCACCAGCCACTCCACCAACGATTAGAACTTTGTTACTCATTATTGATTTCCTCCTTGAACATGATTGCAATGATCTGCTTGACTCTTTCATTGGTGACCGAATAGTTAACCTCGAGACCTTTACGATCCGCTTCCACAATTCCCAGACTGCGCAGCTTCTGCAGATGTTGGGATACTGTAGACTGCGGCAGATCCAAACACTCCTGCATATAAGTAACATTGCAGGACGACTTCTCGATAAGCCCTCTTACAATGCATAACCGAACAGGGTGAGCCAAAGCTTTTAATAGATCAGCGGCTTCGTTGTAGGCTTTAAAATTATTATCCATGGAACTGTTCACCTCTTCGCGAAGAATCTTTATATCGTAATATTACGTTATAACGATATTTAAAGCAAGTATTGGCACTAAAATAACTTCCAAATCCGTCTACTGTGACGAATTTGGAGGTTTACGGGTGTGAGACTTTTAATAATTCGCCAATAATCCCTGGAACTGATTGAAATAGTAGGCCTTCACTTTCGCAAGTTCAATTTGGATACTTTCCAAATGCTGGATTGTCCCCATTGCTTCGTGCCAGCGATATGCGGTTAGCGGTTCATTCATGTAATACATATTCTCTTTCTCTAATAACAACCGCACCCAAAAGTCATAATCATGGGTATAGATGAGCGTTTCATTGAAATATCCAATTTGCTTAAGAATCGAGCTTTTCATCATGACAGTACACCCATTGATAGGGCAATAGTTCGTAAATGCTTCTATGAAAGAACGAAACGTTCGAAATTTTGCCGTTGCATCATGCTGGATGATTTGACTTCGTTCATTAATGACATGGTAATCTGTATAGCTGAATGCCGCATTGCGTTGTTCCATGAACTCGACCTGATGTTTGATTTTATCCGGGTAAAATAAATCATCAGAACTAAGCCAAGCTACATACTCTCCATTAGCCGTTTGAAGACCACGATTCAGTGCAGAAGCAGTTCCACCGTTCATCTGTCTTATACAATGAATCCGATCTAAATAAGGAAATAATTTCTCTGTATACATCGTAGAACCGTCATCTACTAGAATAATTTCTATATCCGAGTAGGTTTGTTTCAATACACTATCTATAGCTTGATCTACATATTTACAGTTATAAAACGGTATAATCACCGATACTTTTGCCAATCCGCACACCTCTCTTATTTATCAAGTCTTATACCATATGCATAGTGCAGTTGATAGTTGTGGACTCGAAGCTGCTTTTGGATAGAAAGTTGACAGCAACTTCTTTCACTGTATTGGTTATCCGTACATCCAATTCTTCTTGCCGCCACATATGGTATGGAGAAGCAGTCTACTAAGGAGGGAGCAGATTGAAAGTTCTATTAAGCTATATCCTACCGAGCGGCGGAATGGACACCCTGAATCGAACCCGGACGGAAGAATTACGAAAACAAGGTGTTGACTGTCATCTTCTATATGAACGTTATGGAGCAGGGTTGCAAAATATCGCGACTTGTCCGACACATGTGACAGAAAATGATAACGAGATTCGCCATTTGCTGTCCACAGAATCCTTTCAGGCTGTGGTCGTCTCCTCCAATTTTCTGTTATTGGAAAAGTTTCGTCTTTTGGGTTATACAGGGTCCTTAATCTATGAAGTACAGGGACTTGGAACATTGGAGCAGGCTGAGAGTGTCATCACGGAGGCCACGCCTTATATTCTGGCGTACGCAGATGCCTTGTTATATCCCCCTACTTCTCATTTGATCCACTTGTTATCCAGATTTCCGACAAAGCTTCATTTTTGTTTTCCCAATTGTTTGGATACGACTAAATTTCAATACCGTGAGCACACCGCCACTCCCTATCCCATCATTGGCTGGGTAGGACGACTTGAACCCAACAAGAATTGGCAAGAGTGTCTGGAAATTGTTTATCGAATTTCCTTACATGAGTCTCGACTTCGACTGTGGTTTTTTGAAGACTCCAATCTATCGCTTGAATCGGAGCGTCTCGCTTACCTCAATGCAGTCAAACGCTTGGGACTACGCAAAAAAATCGATATCTTCTCCAATATCGCGCATGATCAAATGGCTGATTATTTATCCATCATTGGGGAATCTAATGGTTTATTGTTATCCACATCCATTATGGAAGGTTTCGGGTATGCAGTTGCTGAAGCAATCAGCTGCAGGTGCCCTGTGCTCAGTACCGATTCCGATGGTGTGCGTTCATTTATTTCCCATAATGTTACCGGGAAGTTTTATCCATTAGGCAATTTCGAACAGGCTGTTAAGGAAAGTCTTGAACTCATGAGAGGACCGCTTCGGGAGTCCATCCGGACTCAAGGTAGAGCACTAATGGAGAAGTCTTTTAGTCCCTCCACGTATGCAACAAATTTCATCGGCATGCTGAAATATCTCGGAGTGTCTGTTTAAACGCTGTGGTCACAAATATCTGAATAAGGTTGGAGGGAGCAGATGTTAGTCAGTATTGTTATTTTGACATTGAACAACTGGAACTTAACCGAACGATGTTTGCAAAGTATAACGAATTATACGGAGATTCCTTATGAAATCATCTGCGTCGATAATGGATCGACCGATGGAACTCAGGCTCATTTACGTGACCGAGAAGATCTGTACTTTATAGAAAACGAATGCAATTTGGGATTTGCCCGCGCTTGTAATCAAGGAATGGCTGCTGCTTCTGGAGATTATATTCTTCTCTTGAATAACGATACCGTCGTCTCCCATCGCTGGCTCGGAAATTTAATGACTGTGCTCACAAGCTCGCCTGAGGTAGGCATTGTGGGTCCCATGTCAAATCTGGTGATTCCACAGCAGCGATATCCCGCATCTTATTCAACCTATGAAGAATATCATCACTTTGCCGAAACTTTCAACCGATCCAATGCCTCCATATGGCGGGATGCTACAGCTATCAGCGGATTCTGCATGTTATTTCACCAGCAGTTGTATCATCAGATTGGGGGCTTGGACGAATCCTTCTTGCGTGGGGGTTATGAGGATATCGATTTCTGCTATCGAGCTTTGAGAGCTGGAAGGCGACTAGTAATTGCTAGCGACACCTATGTTCATCATGTAGGCAATGCAAGCTTTCTAGCCAACTCCATTGATATGAATGCTCTTGCGATGAACAATCGCCGTGTATTTTTAAAAAAATGGGGGTTTAATCCGGACCGATTGATTTATACGTTGGATGAGAAATTCCTGCCAGGCAGCTACGCTGCTCCACACCCCCATCATCCTTCCGCTGAGCCTACACCTCCCTCAGGCATACTTGTTAGCAATACCCGGGGAGAAGTGTACAAAGTTGAACAAGGAAACAAACAGCCCATCTGTTCACTTGAAGACTTTTATGCCTTCGGATTTCGGATGGAACAAGTAGTTCAAGTCACGGATGACCAGCTCGCGCTTCTTCCCGTAGGAGAAACACTCATCAAGGATGGCCTCATTTCTGGTCATTACCCCGACGTATTCATTGCCCGGGATACCGATGACGGAATGTATCTCATCAGCCATGGATTGCGCTACCCTTTCGCCGACTATTCAACCTTTAAACGATTAGGGTATCGCACCGAAGAAGCCGTTCTGCTGACAGCGGAGCAGTTAGCTTCCTTTCCCTTGAGTGTGCCGATCGATGACAATGTGCTGGAAAACCATGAATTGATTGACTACCGTCTGTACATGGATCCTGAACAAGGGCAATATTATGCCGAAGGGGGACGGTTGCGTCCTATACCTTCTGTAGCTGAACTTGTGAAATATAAATGGCATTTACAAAAACCAATTCCACTTCCGCGGCCTATCTTCGATAGTTGTCCCAAAGGGCCAACTATCGTTTGAAGTGTACCCATTGAGTGATTTTAGTGAACCGGCTCCCTAGGAGACCGGTCTTTTCCTGAAAATGGGCAATTCTCCTGAGCAAACCGTCGTGTCGGGCGGAGATAGAGTCTACATATATTAAATTACTTATAAGAAGGAGGTGAAAAAGCATACTTGTGGCAACATGACAGGTATGCAGTCTGTGACCTCAAAACCAAAAGTCATGTTATTCTCCCATATCAGCGATCCAGGACGTATTACGGGTGCGGAGAAGATGCTTCTTTCTATCGGCAAAATATTGGCCCGTCAGCATGAGGTTTGGCTTGTTGTACCTCAACCGGGCATCCTTTCGCTCGAAGCCGAGGCCCTATCCATTCATACCGTCATCGCGGGCTATCCCCTATCATGGTCGCTTTATCAAGCATCCGCCTCCACACAAAATGATTTGGATGCGCTAAAACAGAGTGATTTCTATCATCAAATGATAAACTTCCTCCACATGCACAGACCTGATTGGATTATTGTCAATACGATTGTAGCCGCTTTGCCAGCCTTGGCAGCAACACAAATTGGGATTCCTACAGCATGGATTCTTACAGAAGTGATGTATCCGGGAGAATATCAGATATCATCTGTGCAAACCGTTAATCAGCATTCTACTTATATCATTGGGATATCAGAAGCTGTCTTAACCCCGTATACAGGTGCTCAACTGGATGAGAAAACGCTGTTAATCAATCCAACATGGGATCGTTCAGCCTTAGATACAGAAAGATGCATTCAGCATCGCAATACATTTAGGGAAAAATACGGTGTGGCGCAGCAGGAGTTGCTGATCAGTGTTGTTACGGCAATGTTAGCCCCCCATAAAGGTATTGCCGAGTTTATTATGATGGCTCATATTCTGATGTCCAAATTTCCGAATACAAGATATCTCATTGTCGGCAGCCAGGAACTAGCGAATCAGAATTATGTAGAGGAATGCAAACGGCTTATCGCAGCAACCGTTGACCCTTCACGATTTATCTTTCATCCTTTCGAACTGAATATTGATCAAATCTATCCGGCAATTGATATTCTGGTTGTACCCAGCATTGGTGACGAGGGTTTTGGAATGACCGCACTCGAAGGACTTGCTTTTGCGAAGCCAGTGGTTGCTTATGCCTCGGGCGGGCTTTCCGAAATTATGATCCAGACCCATAATGAAGAGTTTCTGGTACCCAAGGGAGATGTGACCTTGCTCTCCCAAACTATGGCGAAGCTGCTCGATGATCAACAGCACTTAACTGAGATTGGTGTGCAAAACTATTTGCAGGCTGAACAAGTGTTTGGTCTTGCTGCGTTCGAACGTAATGTCAATCATCTCAGCGAGACGATGGATCGTTTGATTCCTCCGGTCGATATAAACAATCCACTTCAGAACGGCGATTTCTTCAAGGGTTCCGGACCTACAGTTTACCTGCGCCGGGGTGTGATACTCCATCCCATCTCCTCTATTGAAGCCTTTGAACAAGTCGGCGGCCACTTCGAGGAAGTGGTCCAAATTGCGGACGAATGGATCCATAGCTCTGTTCTAGGGGATGTAATCTATTTTCACCAATCTCCAAGTGAATCAACTACTTGGGATGCAGAACAGACTGGAATTGCTGAAGTTACGGCAGACGTTCAGGACGAAGCTCTAAACAACCACACAGCATCTTCTGTGGAATCTGCAGAGTCTCAGCATACCAGCAATGATATTGTCTTAATCCCTGCGAGCGTTGAGGCCGACGTTCAGGGGATGAAAATGAATGATCCACCGCTGATGCAGCCTCTTTTGGAGGACCCACCGCAGCCTGCTAATGATCCAGTACAAGGACTCGTTCCAGTACGTTCACAACCTCAGAAACCGGCTTCAAACACGGACACTGCACTAAGCGATAACCTTATCGTTAAAGTTCCAGGATTAGTTAATCCCTTAAGTACGACTACAGATTCAAAGCCTAAAATAAGAAAAAAGCGGAGAAGCAAACGAAGATTACGCAAATCCACGGTAAAACGTAAGGCAATAAACACCTTGTTGCGTAGAACTCTAAAAGGAAACCGCAAAAAAAACCGAAAATCAAAAATGATTGTTGTTAAGAAAAAAACATTACAGCGTCCAAAGATACTAAAACAACGCAAACTACAAAAAATAAAAACCAGTCCGAAGAAAGCAGCCTAAGAAGTTGCGAGACTATCCACACAAAAAAGCCCGTCCTTCTCTCTGTCTGAGAAGGGCGGGCTGGTTTAACTTCTACTCTGCACTGTCATACAAGCCCGTCAGCTCATCAAAAGATGTAATGATCACATCAGAACCTTTAAGCTCATCCTGCTTCCCAAAGCCCGCATAGCTACAACCGATTACAATCTGTCCGTTCCCCTTGCCTGCTTCAACATCGGACGAGCGGTCCCCTACCATCCAGGCATTGCTAATTCCTTGCTCCTCAAGCAGAATCCGCAGCAAATCAACCTTGGTTGCCGTGCCTTGTCCTCCCGCGCTGTACAATCCTTCGAACAATTCCTTCATCTCATGAACCACTACGATGCTGTGAATGTAATCCTGCAGTCCGTTGCTGGCTACGAACAGCCGTACTCCGCGTTCTTTAAGCGCGCTCAGTGTTTCGACCACCAGCGGATACAATTGTGTCTCACCCGCTTCAAGTCCTTCGATCTCCAGCTGCAGCAGCAGTTGATCTGCCCGCTGGTGCACTGCTTCATCTGCTTCCGGCATTACATTCTTCCATATTTGCGACAGCAACATGCCTAAGCTGCCCAGAATGCGTTCCTCCGGTGGTGTGGGTCCTGAATACAGACCTTCCTCCCGCAGAATATCAAACATCTTATGGTATGCAGGCAATAACAAACTTTCTGTCTGGAACAATGTACCATCCATATCAAATATTATAGCTTCTGGCTTCTTTAGCTTTAGGTTGGTCATCTAACGAATCTTCCCTTCTCAACTTCCTTTATGGTCGGTAACAATCATATCCCTCGAGACATCCATTACATGCCCTATGATATAGGAAATCACTTTGAATTGTCTAGGCTAAAGCCAAGCTCAAACACAACGGATACAGTAAATTTCAAATTGCCTCTTGTCATTTATATATCAGTATGATATATTTCGTATTATCATATTACAAGTTGATATATAAAGGAGAGAATTAAAATGAACAGTAAATTATTGCTTCAGTTTCTTAAGCAGCCAGTCACTATAGTCGGTATCATTACAGCCATATTATTCCAAGTCTTTTTCAGTTTAATCTGGATTACAGGTTACGATCATGTAACAGATCGGGTGAATCAGCTGCCCATAGCTATTGTGAATAGTGACGGCGCTGCTGCACAGCCTATTGCTGACGGAATTTCCGAGTCGCTGAAGTTCGAGATCAAGAAGAATCTTACACTGGCTGAAGCAAAGAATGCTCTGGAAAGTCGTGAAATTCGTCTGATCATCAACATCCCACAAGGATTCACTGGGCAGATCAGTGATCCTTCCGGCCAAGCAGAGATCCGCTATTTCTTAAATGAATCGAATCCGCAAATGGTAAGCAATGTCATGCAGTCCGTGGCGTTTAAAGTTACAGCGGCTCTGAATACGGAGAGTAGCAGCGCCTCCCTGAACCAGACCTTAATCGGAATGAAACTTCCTGAAGCTCAGGCGAATATAATTAAGAACAGCACGGGTGACCGGGTGACTTCTGATGTACAAATCATGAATCCTGCGACCAATTTTGCACTAACCATGGTCCCCTTAATGATTGTTACGGCTTCCTTCACTGGATCTATGTTATTAGCCATGAATCTGAACAGAGCCTCCTTGAACTTGTCACTGCAAGCTGGAAAGTGGCAGAGATTGACCGCCCGTTTCATTTTGCTCGGAGCAACTGCCTTTATCACCTCACTAATAGGCACTTCAATGATTCATTGGCTTGGCATCCCATCCAGTCTCGGCTTCATGGCGATGTGGATGTTCGAATTCATTGTTATTATCTCCTGTATGAGCATTGCTCAACTCAGTCTTATTCTGCTCGGAGATGCCGGAGCTTGGTTAAATATCGCCCTCCTCTCCATTCAGATGTTGTCCTCGGGAGCAACAATCCCCCGGGACTTACTATCTCCCTTTTATAGCTGGATTGGACAATTCTTCCCTGCTTACTATGCAGTAAATGGAATGCTTGACCTCGTCATTGGAGGGACAGGTGTCGGGAAAAATGTGCTTGCCCTTCTATCTATCGGAGCCGTGGCCGCAGCAATCAGCATCTTTCTGACTTTCATTCGCCGGGAACCTCAGATCACCCAAGAGCCTGTACCCGCAAACGCTTAATTGTGCTACTGCTGATTCTGCTGTGGTTCATGACCAATCAAATTGAGGCTAACTACGGAGTTGTGATATGGTAATGAATATAGAAAGGAGCGGCAGCTATAATGAACATACAAGATGTCATTCTAGGAATATTAAATAAAAAGCCCCATTCCGGCTACGAGATCAAGCAGCATTTCGAGGAGTATTTCTCCTTCTTCTTTGATGCCAGCTATGGCACTATCTATCCTACTCTGAGCAAAATGGAAGGTCTTAAGCTGATAACCAAAGAATCGGTGCGGCAAGAAGGCAAGCCCGACAAAAATGTATTTACCATTACAAATACAGGAACGGAACGCTTTCTGACCTATCTGCATGGACCGGTAGAGAAGGAAGTGCTGCGTTCAGACTTTTTTATGCATCTGTATTTTGGGGACATGACCGACAGAGACACTGTAAAGAAAATGCTTCGGCAGGCCATGGAGGAGAAGCAGACCATGTTCGACGATCTGGAGCAAAAGTTGAAAAAACTGGATACTAAACTAGGCACTTACCAGAAAATGTGTATGGAGCTGGGTTTGGCACAGTATGCTGCTTTTATCAATGAGATCCAACGGGTGTTGGAGCATGATTTCGCTTAAACGTATAAAAAAAGGACCGGCCTACAATCACATTTTCTGTGTTTGCAACCGGTCCTTTTTTTGCAATGATATGCTCGTTAATAGTCTAAGGTATAATTAAATGTTGTCAAAGCTTGAAATCAGTTCATCCAGAACATCTTTACTAACCATCTTACCTTTGAAGTTGATGAGATTCTCTGCACTTCCGGAGAAGATACAAGTAGGCTCATATTTTCTAAGAATGATTTTTTCTCCATCCACGAAAATTTCGAGCGGGTCTTTTATGTCAATTCCCATCGTTCTGCGTAGTTCAATCGGAATCACGATACGTCCCAGTTCATCCACTTTTCTTACAATACCTGTCGCTTTCATCATTATGCATCCTCCTTGAAATAATACTTATATAATCATTCGTGTTAAAAGCTTTCAAAGCTTCTATAAAGTAGTAATGATTATGCCATACCTGCATTGTAAAGTGCTATTTCTTTCCTGTCAATTTTATTTCTACATCTTTTGATATATATCGACAAAATATTCAAAAAGTTTAGCTTTAATTCGACAAATATTAATTTTATTTTATTTATTTTCATTCCATATTACTTATATTTTATAAAAAAAACACCCTATCCTCTCTGGCTCCTGTTGAGGCCAAAGTGAACGGGTATCTTTTTTCAAATATAAGGAATTATTGATTACTGATTTAGGAACGAAGCTCAAACAATCTAGCCGTCTTCCCTGCCGGAAGAGTAACGTTTAAGATACCCTCTGCCTTATTCCATTCCCAAGTGGAACCGTGCTCCTGTGGGTAGGCACAGATCACGGACGGATCAAGTCCCTTCAACTCTCCAATGGGCAGCTGAATATCCGCTGCTTCACCAGCGATCCGCCATACCGCAAGGTAACGCCGTTCGCCGTACCGTAGTCCAAAGCTTACCCACTCCCCAGCTGCATCAGGCAAGCCAAGCGGCCAGAATGGTGTAGATAATGCAATGTCACCACGGATGGTTTTATAATAATCCAAAGCTTCCTTCACCAGCTCTCTGCGCCGTGGGCTCAGCTCGGCCAAATGGCCACTCTGATGCACGCGAAGCAGCAGCGCGTTGACCATATTAAAGATGACTTCCTCGTCGTCACCTTCCCGTAAAGGATAGGACCATACCGCTGACTGTTCCGGAGTCAGCGCAGCGGGAGAAGCAGCGGCAATCGCTGCATACTGCACATAATCCTCTTGGTCACTGGTAGACTGGATGCTGTGCCGGCTAAGCATGGCATAATCCATCCGCATCCCGCCGCTCGAACAATTCTCTATAACAAGTTTAGGGTAACGTGCAAAGATGCTGTCCAACCAGCCTAGATAGGCCCGATTATGCTGCAGCAGACCGTCTCCGAAGCTATCCGAATCGGTTTCCGTACCAATGCCAGAATTAATATTGTAATCCATCTTGATATAACCCACACCGTATTCTTCCACTAATCTCGTAATTACACTATTCGCATGGGCAATTACACGCGGATTGCGATAATCCAGCTGATAACGGCTGCGATCCTTAACCCGTTTGCCATGACGCATAAAGAACCAGCTGTCATCTGTCTCCGCCAGCTTCGGACTCTGAATGCCCATAACCTCAAGCTCCAGCCACAAGCCAGGAATCATCCCTTTACTGCGAATATAATCCAGGACATATTTGATTCCTTCCGGGAAACGCTCAATCGACGGTTCCCACTGCCCGACTCCATCCCACCACTCTCCGGGTGCATACCAGCCGGCATCAATGCAGAAATATTCGCAGCCCACCTCAGCAGCAGCATCGATCAAAGGCAGGAGCTTCTCTGTCGTGGGATCGCCCCATAGGCAGTTCATGTAATCATTGAAAATAATCCGTAAAAGCTCATTATCCTCATTAGGTCTACGAATAACACGACGGTAAGCCGTAAGCTGTTCGATCGCAGCCTGAAATTCACCCTGAACAGATCCGACAGCAACAGGCACTGAAGTGAACTCTTCACCCGGCTCAAGGTTCACCCACCAATGGTTGTCACTTTCAGTCGGTCCACTAACCAGAAGAGTTAGCTGATCGAATTGATCCGTTAACTCCCAGTGCCAGGAGCCGTTATGCTCGATCTGCCAGAATAGGCTTGTCCCACTGTCATTATTATGCAGAACCGCCATAGGCAGCAGCTCTGCCGCTGACCAAGAGCCGGTATTACTGCAGGCAATCCGCTTCGAACCCCGGTCAGACAAGTGGGACATACCCAGCTCCGGCAGACTATAGGTCCGCCATTGCAGCTCGCTCTGCCAACCGCTGTGAGCAATAGTTACTTCTATTTTGTCGTTGCGGTCCTCAGATCCCTCTTTATCCACTCCTGTAAGTGCGAAGGAAGAGATATATTCCACTGCTGTAGCAGCTTTCCCTTCATTACTCAATACCGTCCAGCAACGAACGATTTGTATGCCTTGATAGAATTGGAAATGCTGGACCGCCTTCAAGCGGGTAACCGGATCGATCAGCGCAAGCTCAAACTTACGCCCCAGTTCATTCACAGTGTCACTATGACCGTCATAAATCATACGAAGTCCAGGATAGGAGGCACGATGGGTTCGCCCGTGGTATTCAGCCCGATCCTCTCCCGATAATTGCAGCTCCAGCAGCCGGAACCCCGGTTTATGCTTATCTGCTATAACCCCAGCTTCCAGAGGTCCCGCTCCGAAATGGAGCAAATGAACATCTTGGTCTGCGGTAATCTCAATAACAAGATAAAGTCCATTTTCCGTTATTTCAATCCTATTACTGCTCATAATTGAATCATAACCTCCCAAAGTTTGTTCCAAAGTTATCCTCATTATATACATAGAAAGAGGCGGTTCTCCAGTAATGAATCTTACTTGGAGACCGCCCCGAATCTTAACGAATATTATTTATTGTGCAGCTGATCCGAATTGAATCCAAGCTTTTTGAATTTCAGTTATAGCTTGTTCTTTAGTCTTGCTGCCACCAATATAAGCCTGCATCAATTCACCGAATTTCTGGTGGAACGTATCCAGAGAGTAGTTAACCGACAGGTCGCCGGATTTCTCTGTTTTCAGAATTTCCGCCATTTCTTGTGGCATTTGCAGGTCAGGCATCGGAGCATCCTTGATTGGAGGAATAACCTTTGCTACAGTCGAGAACCAATTCTTGCCGTATTCAGAAGTATACAGCCAGTTAAAGAATTCAATGGTTTCAGGAGCTACAGCAGAATCTTTGTTAATACGAAGCGCCTGATCGGCACCTGTAATGATTTGGGACTGTTCCGCTTTGTCGCTGACAGGGTAACCCATGATTCCCAGATCAAAGTCAGGCGTAATCTTCTTGATTGCTTCTTCATCCCATGCGCCTTTACCTGTCATAAATGCTGCTTTGCCAAGTGCAAAGTCGCTGACTTCAGCATTGCTGTCCCGTTCCAGTGGTTTGTCTGTTCCGTGTTTCACAGTAGTATCAATGAAACTGAAGAAGTTATCGTTCAGCACAGGGTGATCCGCAAAGGTAGTCTTTCCAGCGATGAAATCGCCAACCAGTGTTTTAGCGTCCGTACCGGCATCAATGGCAGCTGCATCAACAAAGTGTTGGAAGATGTGCTTCCATACCCACCACTCTTTATAGGCGTTGGCAAAAGGTGTAATTCCTTTGGCTTCTAGCTTAGTAATCGCATCATCCATTTGAGCAGTTGTTTTTGGAAGCTCAGTAATTCCGGCATCGGCCAGAAGTTTTTTATTGTACATCAGTACGAACAAGTTTCCTTTTACAGGAAGTCCAAGTACCTTACCGTCTGTTGAACTCATGTTAGCGCGAACTGCATCGGTCATAGCCGCTGCCAGTGGTTCGTTAGTAAGATCGGCACTGTATTCAGCAAAAGTATCGATATCGCCACCAGCCGTAGTTTGGAATACGTCAGGCGTGCTTCCGGCAGCAATTTTGGATTTAAGTACTGTATTGTAGTCGGCCTGCATAATTTCCAGATTAATCGTTACATTCGGCTTAACCTTTTTGTACTCAGCAATGTAAGCATTAAAAGCATCCGTATATTCAGGAGAAGCGGTAAACATATTGATCGTAACCGGCTTGGTAGAATCTGTCGCTGCAGTGTTCTCTGCTCCAGCTCCATTAGTGGCGGCCGTATTATTAGCAGCGTTATTATTTCCTCCGCAGCCGGCTAACAGACCGCCAACGAGCAGCAAACTTGCAGATAGTGCTGTAAATCTCTTTAACATGATGTTGCCCCCTTTTCCTTATGCATCTTGTGGTCTTGGTGTTATTCTAATGAAAATGGAAAAGGATAAGAATGTACATAAGTGAACTTATAAGGGTAAAAAAGTGTGTTCATGTAACCGTTTCACTTTTCCACCCCTAAAAGCTGGATTCGATATTCAGTAGGAGAACATTCGTAGTAATTCCGGAACGCCTTACTGAAATAGTTCTTATCCTTGTATCCCAGCATTTCGGAGATGTCCTGAATTTTCAGGCTGGGGTCAGATAGCATATCCTTCGCCTTGTCCATTCTCACCTTTTGCACATACTCGTGAATGCCGTACCCATACTGACCCTTGAACAGCTTCATCAAGTACTCTCTGCTCAGGAAATACTTATCCGTAAACATCGATATTTTAATATTCTCAAAATAATGGTTATCAATGTATGCTTTAATATTTTCCAGTACACTGCTGCGGTTTCCGGCGAGCGTCTTGCTGAAGCTGTTAGCATAGCAATCCAGAATTTCATTCAGCACGATCTCAAATTGTCCAAAAGAAGCAAAGTCGACCGTAATGCCAAGTCCGTGCAGTCCCTTGTCTTTTCCGTTCTGGAGTTGCTCAGGTACAGCATCCAGATCTATTGCAATATCATTTAGCAAAATAAAGAATTCCTGAATGGTTCTGTCCGCTTCTCCCAGACTAAAATGCTCTGAGGAACTCCACTTTTTAGTAAATTCGAATAAGATACTTTTAGCATGACTGATGTTCCCGTTTTCCAGAGCATTGCGGATTAGCGGCATACGCCCCGTCAGCGAAGGAATATCTTTAGTAAGTGATTTATCATTACTGCTGTTCATAACTGCAGTCCCTTTTAGCTTTAACAGATCAATTCCATCTAAAGAGGCTTTGGCACTCTCATAAGAATTGGCAATATCCGTGATATCGCCATAAGGCTCGCCAATTCCACCCGCTGAGACAATACCGAATAGCTCCTTCAGCGTAGAGGTCACTTTCTTCATATGATGAAGGGAGAGAAAGGCTGCATCCTCCACATAGCCGCCTGTCATCGTGAAGATAACGATAAATTCCCGTTCCCCCTTATGGCTTGCAAAGCTAAAGGCCTTAAATTGTGTATCATTATTCTCATTAATCACATTGGTCACGGCAAAATGCAGCAAATCACGATCCTCATGAAATCGGTCTTTACGTACCTGCTCCAAATTAAGCACACGCAGCACACCTGCTGCAAAATAATTGCCTGCTCTATCTGCACCAATTAGCGGCAAGAAGGCTTCATTGGACTGATTCTTGAAGCTGCGTCCAATGATCGAGAGATACATCTTCTCCTTTAGCTTCGGAATGGACATATTAAGCGTAATATTCTTATTAATGAACTCGCTCTCTTTCTCGCGTTTGGACTCCAGCATATCAATTCCTTTACGCAGTGCGGCATTGAGATCCACACGATTAACCGGCTTCAGTAAATAATCGACAACCTTGGAGCGAATCGCTTGGCGTGTATATTCAAAATCATTATAACCACTGACCACAATCGTCAGCAGATTTGGAAATTCATGTTCTATAATCTGCAGAAGTTCGCTCCCGTTCAGCTCCGGCATCTTCATATCCACTAAGGCAATATCAATCTTATGCTGACGCAGCATAGCCAGTCCAACATTGCCGTCTGTAGCCTCAAGCACTTGATCCACGCCAAGACCCTTCCAGTCACCTAGAATTTTTATTGCTTCGCGCAGCGGCTCTTCATCATCTATGATTAATATTTTATACATGTCCCAGCCCTCCCCGCGGTATTCGCATTTCCATGTTTGTCCCATACAGATTACTTATAATGAATAGTCCTGCCTCAGCTCCATATAGAAGCTTCAACCGTGTATTCAAATTCTTCAGTCCAATACTTTGCATGTCATTATCAGCCACACTGGCTTCTTCCTGATCTTCCCATTGAAGCTGTAATGAATTCCGCACCCGTTCCAACCGTTCCCGACTGAAGCCTGGTCCATCATCCAACACCGATATGATGGAATGGTTAGCCGTAACGCGTGCCTCAATAGTGATTGTGATGGTACTTGAGACTTTCTCAAGCGCATGTTTAATGCAGTTCTCCACCAGTGTCTGAATGGATAGCTTCGGTATTTCCAGTCCCATTAGGTTCTCATCCCAACGATAAGCCACCTGCATTCTATTCCCGAAACGGGCCTTCTGCAGAGCCAAATAACGTTCAATATGCTTCAATTCCTCTTTGGCCTGAACAACATCCTTGCCGCTCACACAATATCTTAAGGTTAAAGCCAGATTATCAACCATATCGACGATATCATCATTGTTATTTTTAAGAGCCATTGTGGAGATGGCTTGGAGCGCATTATATAAGAAATGGGGATTAATCTCCGCCTCCAGGGCTTTTAATACGGCATTCTTCTCCACAATCTTCATCTTGTAGCGTTCGTTAATCAGCTCATTCGTCTTCTCCACCATCTTATTGAAGTGGCGTGACAGGTAAGCAATCTCATCATTTCCCACCACCAGTGCTTCAGCCTCGAAACTGCCTGCACTGAATCGCTTCATCTGTAACGACAGATTCTTTAATGGATTCGTGATTTTGTTGGACGTATAGCTGACCAGGACTACAGAGACAATCAGAAAGAGGAAACCTATAAGGTAATTTAATTTACGAGTCGTTGTCGCAGCTTCATAAATCTCCTTGTAGGGAATGGGCTTAATGAGCTTCCAGTTCTCTTTTTTACTATTGTTATAAATCACCAGATACTTTTGTTCGCTATCCGACCATGTAAAGCGTCCACCTGGAGCCGTAGTTAGATGAGTAAGCAGACCCGCCGCTTCGCTCTCCTTATAGAATTTCCGATCATCTACAAAAAAAGGCTGATTATCCGGGCTGACATACATCAAATGCTGCCCCTCACTAAAGGGGATATCCTTCATTATCTCATTCGTAACCGTAGAATTGAAGTATAGGGACAACACCGCCTGCGGCTCTCTGGAAACGATGGATCGTAGCACCCGATGGTAGCCCATGAAGCTTTTATCTGTATTCACGTAATAATCCGCACTATTCTGTGGAGACTCTTGCTCCACAAAAGACTGGTAAGAACGGTTAAACGGACTTTCCAGTGCTCTTTTATACCAAGGAAGGTTCTCGATGGAAGGATGCTCTGCCACCCGTACGGTAATATTGTAGCTCTCTTTGGTGACATAATAATATTTGTGCTCCTTAATCACATACAGATAGATGGATTCCAAATCCTCACGGGAGAAGTACAGCTTCTTCAAATAATCCTCCACATACATCTTCGAGGCATAATCCTCCGATTCGTGCAGAATTGCATAGGTAATCTCATCATATGATATTTGCGGCAGGGACAGCTGCTCGATCCCATCCAGATAGCTTTCCAGATTGCGTCCCACCAGCAGCAGATTGTTGCTTGTACTGGCAATACTGTTATTCACCGACTCCTTCTGCAGCATTCCGTAGGAGATAAACGTCAATGAGGTCACTACCATAATAATGATAATTGTGAACAAAAGAATAAGCTTATTCGCCAGCCTGCGTGACACGCGCTCCAGTAAAGGTTCAAACAGCTTCCGTATCGAATTCTTAATAATGACAGGCAGCCTCCTTGCTCTCTCAAATTTGAGTTCACCTTTTTACCCCTAACTGTACTCTTAAATCCATTTTTGCGTATAGGGGACTGCTCTATAATACACAATATAGACTAAACGGAATACTCCCACCCAACAAATCAAGAAGAGGTGCATCCATGTTAAAAACACTCGGCAGAAAATGGCGCGAGAAAATAGAGTTCGGGATATTCACACTCCCGGTTCTGATCTGTATCGCTGTAGCATTCTACATTCCGTTTGCCATGACCATCCGCTATTCCATGACGAAATGGAACGGAATCTCCAAGAATCCTGTATTTGTTGGACTTGATAATTTCAAACAAATCTTTACGGGAGATACGAATTTCGCTGATTCAGCCTGGTTCACTGTAAAGTATGCGGTACTGTACATTGTTCTCGTTAACGTACTCGCTATTCTGCTTGCAGTCGTCCTGGATATGAAGCTTAAGACTACACCTTGGCTGAGAGCAGCCTTTTTCATTCCTTATATCCTGAGTCTTGTTATTGTCGGCTTCATTTGGAAATTCATCTTCATGCAGGGCTTTAACTCACTCGGAGAAAGTACAGGCTGGTCTGTATTCGCCTTAAGCTGGCTGGGGACGCCGGGACTTGCCTTCATCTCCATATTACTAGTTTCGATTTGGCAGTCGATCGGTTTTTATCTGGTCATCTACATTGCCGGCTTACAATCTGTACCTGAGGATCTTAAGGAAGCGGCCACTGTTGATGGCGCGGGTCCAATTAGAAAATTCTTCAGTATCACACTGCCACTGCTGGCACCATCGATCACCATTTCGGTGTTCATGGCCCTGACCAACTCCATTAAGGTATTCGACGTCATTCTGTCACTGACCGGAGGAGGCCCTGGTGGAACAACTTACAGTATCGCTTACGACATTTACCGAGATACCTTCCAGAATAATCTGTACGGATACGGTACAGCTAAAGCGTTAATTCTATTCTTAGCCGTGCTGGTTGTTACCATCCTGCAGTTGGCATTCTTCAAACGAAGAGAGGTTGAAGCATAATGAATAAAAATAACAACAAGACAGGCCGAATCGTTGTAGAGGTTGTTATGGTCCTTCTCTCTCTTCTGTTCTTATATCCGCTGTTCCTGACCATTCTCAATTCCTTTAAAAGCTTTAGCGAAGTAATGACTGATGTAATCGCGCTGCCTAAGCATCTGGTGTTCAGTAACTATTCCTACGTATGGAAGTTTATCAATTATCCCAAACTGTTCATGAACAATCTGGTGATCACCGTTATCGGTCTACTGGGCATCGTGTTCGTCTCTTCCATCTCTGCCTATAAGCTGGCCCGAACGAAATCCCGACTAAGCGGAATCTTCTATTTCCTGTGCATCATGCCGATGCTTATTCCGTTCCAGTCCATCATGTTAACAGTGCTGCAAATCGCCAAAAAAATCAATTTATCTGAAAGCACCTGGGGTCTTGGCTTACTGTATTGGGGCTTCGGCGCTCCACTCGCTGTGTTCATCTACCATGGCTTTGTCAAAGGTATCCCCTTGGAAATTGATGAAAGTGCAACGATTGATGGCGCTTCCGGCTTCCGCTTGTTCTTCAGTGTCATCTTCCCGCTGCTGAAATCCGTTACAACAACTATCGTCATTATCGACGTAATGTGGATCTGGAATGACTTCCTGCTCCCACTGCTTATGGTCAACGGCTCGCCGGATACGAAGACTCTGACGCTGGCCGCCTACACCTTCGTTGGGCAATACACCTCGGATTGGCAATACGCGATGACCGCCATGGTAATGGCCGTGCTGCCATCCATCGTAGTGTTTATCTTCCTGCAAAAGTATATTGTTAAGGGTGTTGTGGCTGGGGCTGTTAAGGGTTGATCTTTAAAACTTAGGAATGTGTTCTGAGCGGACGCTCCGCGAACGGAACATTGCTTCAATCGCTGTTGTCTCCAGATTTATTGAATTATCCCTTAGCGGTCTAAATCCGGAGACAAAGGCGAACGCTAACGCTTTTACGCAATCGTTCCGTTCTCTCCGCTGCTTTCAGCGGAAAGCAGACCTAAATCTTAAACAAGCAAGTCTTAACCGTCCATAGGGGCTGTCCTCCTGCAAAATGAGGTGTTACCTCTCCTTTTAACATGATTAAAAAACGGCAAGTCTCCTATTAGTGGAGACTTGCCGTTTGGCTTTTTTGCCGGATGACAACTTGGTCTTTATCAAGAATCCGTAGGCTTAATTATTTTAACAGCAGTTCATGCCGTTAAATCGTTGGATACAGGGTGAATTCTCTAATTGACAGCGGTTCATGCCGTTATTTCCATCTGTATTTAGAAAATCAGCGTCCAAGAGCCAAATTAGAGGCAGTAATTCATGTTAATGAGCCTCCAAGTGAGATACGACCTCACATTAGCAGCAGTAATTCATGTTAATTTATTCTACTTCGACTTAACTTTTAGGGTCTCGACAATCGCTTATACCTCATTAAAGTTTCTTTTCAGTCACATTACCGTTCCCATCAATAATTGCGTTGAAAGAGAGTTTGTTCATCAGCTTAATGGTCTCTTTATTGTAAGCAGCGCCCATGAAATTGGGCTGGCCGCCTATGATTTTGACGGGTGTAATCTTGCCGTTCAGCTTGGAACCGTCGATGGCGATATTTACCAGCATGGAATGCAGCGTCTTCTCTCCACCACGCGTAGAACGGTTAAATACAAAGTTGCCTAATGAATAATAGATCGGCTTATGCTTATAGAACTCCACACCCATTAAGCAGTGGCTATGCGAACCAACGATAATATCCGCTCCACTATCAATCATCGCTTTAGCCAACGTTCTGGCGTATTTCTCAGGGTAATCCTTAAATTCTTCATTCCAATGAATGTACACAATTGTGTAATCATTATCTTTGGCCGACTTCTTAATTGCGCTCAGCATAGGTTCAGGAGTATAAGCCGAGGCTGCACCGGGGCTGTTAGCACCGGCATACCAAGAAGGATTCGATAATACGCGGCTTAAGCCTAAGATAGCAACCTTCTTTCCTTTTACCGTTTTGATATAAGGTTTATATGCCTGTTCAATATTTTGACCCGCGCCGGTATGAGCAATCTTGTATTTATCCAAATGTATGAGAGTATCCAGCATGGCGTCTTTCCCGAAATCCAGAATATGATTATTGGCAAGTGACACTCCATCAATCCCGGCATATCTCAATCCGCTTAGCGCTGCTGGTTTGGAGCGAAAGGCAAAGGTTTTCTCCGCCGCTTTGCCTCTTGTCGATACAGGTGTCTCCAGATTGGCGAAGGCGATATCGGCCTTTTGTAAAGTTGGTGCAACTTTGACGAACGGAAAGTTCGCTCCATATCTGGCAATTTGGTCACCGACAAAACCGTCCAAAAGAATATCCCCTACAAAAGTGATATTAATACGGTCTGCTGGTGCTGCCGAAGCGTTGCTTGATGACATAGCTGCCGGAAAAATCAGTAACAAGATAACTGTAATAATTGTAAATCTGCGCAAGATTTAGACCCCTTTTTAAAAAACATAAAATATAATATTCTGCTCTTCTGCCGCTGTTTGGGTATAGAATTCCCGGATAGCCACAAAATTCTCATAAATATAGTCAAAAAACTCCTCAGCATTGTCGTCTTCCGTTAGTGGATAGACTGCGTTCTCTAGCATCTCAGCGAAATTATATTGTTCCTTCAGCTCAACTGCCGTAATCTGTTCTACCGCTGCCAGAGCTTCCCGGATCTGCTCCGAATTCAGAGCAAACGCCTCAACATCCGATAAATGCCCGATATAACCACTGCTCAGCGGTACGATATACCCTAGCGGCGGCTCACCCTCAGCAGTACTCCCACACAATACATAATGCAGTGCCTGCCACGATTTATCGATATCCAAACCTACTTTCAAGCTATGAATGCTTTGCTCCTGATTCTTGATTGCCTGAAGCATATCCGAACTTACAGTAATATATTGGCCTGTCATTCCCATGAGCACTAGCCTCCTGTTCTCAGTATGTTCTTATCTATTCTACTATACTGGGAGGAGGTATCCAAATGAGTGCTCAAGTAAATGCCTAATCTCCTGATTTTTTCAACACAGCCCGAAAGCAATTCAATCCGCCCCAGGCGTTCGTATATACTGCATCATCAGGCAACTCAAAATCGGTCTCGCCCCAGTACAGAAAGCCGGCCTTCATAAGAAGATCATTCATAAGTGCCAGGTTTATCGTTGGATAATCAAAGGTCAGCACCAGCAAGCCCTCTCCATTTAATGTTCTGTGGAATTCCTGCAATGCTCGAACTGTATCCTCAAGCGTCAGGTGTTCCAGCACGGAGATGCAAAAAATAGTGTCAAAGCTCTCATCATCGTAAGGAAGAGCAGTCAGATTAGCCTGGATCAAGTCCAGATTCCCAATGGGTTCTGCTTGAACGAGCCTCGCTGCTTCCGGTCCAATATCGTAGGTGATTTCCTCCAGGATAGCTTCTCTTGAGACAATCCGGCTGTCGATGTCACAGGCATGAACTTCGGCGCAAACTCCGGCAAGATAGAACTTCAGAGGGTGGGAAATGCCGCAAGCAGCATCCAGTACTGCACCATGAGGTGAGATGAAATTAATGCACCACTCGTATTCAAAGGGGCGACTCCACCATGATTCCGGCAAATCAAAAATCAACTGATCACGACGTGCATCGGAGTTCACAAAAAAACGGGAGACATATGGGTGTGTTGGCATGGCCAGGACTCCTTTTACGGGGAATTTCGGTAGTGAAAGTATATTCGAATTTCTTTGATTCATACCATAACCTTACATACATAGGTCATGGACAATAAAAAAGACAGCGGATTACCCTTGGAAGGGATCTGCTGTCTTTTGCACCTTATATAAATTAGCTAAGTCTGAGTTCTAATTGTAGTAGGAAAGCGGCTTTGCTTCGACACCGTGTTTCTGAATCAGTTCATCTAGCAGTGTTGCCCATTCCGGATCTACAGTACACAGCTCAGGATGACCGTCAAACCAGGCAATAGTCTGCTTGACCCCTTCAGCAAAAGGTACAGTAGCCTGAAAGTCAGGCACCAAACGTTTAATCTTGCTATTATCAAATACACTGCTCACTGATTTGTCACCAATAAGCCCGTCTGTTGTGTCTGCAGAAGAATGCGCAGCGATGAAGTCTGTAGAAATATGCACAACCTTAGGTTCCGCACCTGCGGCTTCTCCGATCGCTGTATAAATCTGATTCCAGTTCAATACCTCGTCTGAAGTAATATGAATAGCTTCCCCGATCGCGTCCGGATGTCCCAGCAATCCAACAAACCCTTTGGCAAAATCCGAATTGTGAGTCAGGGTCCACAAAGAGGTGCCATCACCATGAATGACGAGGGGCAGACCCTTGCGAATGCGGTCCACAAGCGCCCACGGATGCTCCCAGCTAGTAAGTGACGCCGGTATCGCTGTATCTCCATAGGTATGGGAGGGGCGAACGATTGTAACCGGAAAATCGCTGCTGCGGTATGCTTCCAGCAATAATTCTTCACAAGCAATTTTATCACGGGAGTACTGCCAATAAGGATTCTCAAGGGGCGTCTCTTCCGTAATGAGATAGTTCCGCTGTGGCTTCTGATAGGCGGAAGCAGAGCTGATATAAATATACTGCTTTGTTTTGCCAGTAAATAATTCAATATCAGTCTGTACATGATCCGGCGTAAAAGCTATCCAGTCAACGACAACATCGAATTCATAACCTTTCAACACTTCAGCAGACTCGGCCTGATTGCGAATATCGCCTCTGATTACCTTCGCACCTTCCGGTACGAACTCGTCACGTTGGCCTCTATTAAACAAGTACAGCTCAATCCCGCGTTCCACGGCTAGCCGTGACACCGCTTGGCTGATCAATCCCGTGCCGCCGATAAATAATACTTTCATGATTCACTCTCCTTAACATAATCCCGCCAAGCATGCTTAGGCTGCCAGTTCAACAGCTTCTTGGCTTTCGCATTGCTGAGTAGCGTCTCATGACCTTCAAAGGGTTGACGGAAATCCGTTACCTCTGGAAAACGTGCGGCCATTAAATCCCGGCTTGAAACCGCCATGCTCGTATCGTCTGCCACTATATTAAGTGCCACAGATCCCAACCCTTCGGCTTCGATCGCCAACTGGCAGGCCTCTGCAACATCCCTTGTGTCAATGTAGCTCCACAGAATCCGGTCACGCTGCTCAGGATCATGAATAAAGGACGAAAAACGTTCATAAGCGGATGGATCAATAACATTTCCGATTCTAAGCGAAACTACCTGCAGGCCCGATCTGCGGTGGAACATATCTGCCGTTTGCTCATTCACAATTTTGGACAGGCCGTAGCTATCTTGGGGCAACTGAGGATGATCCTCGTCAACCGGCACATATTGCGGGCCGAAGCGATTGACTGCAAACACAATCCCGTAGGAGGATTCACTGGAAGCGATAACCGCTTTTCGAATACCGAGGCCTGCCGCAACCTCCAAGATATGATAAGTAGACATGACATTATTCTGGAATGTGACCTCGTTCGTCTTGATATGTGCGGCCGGTATGGCAGCTAAATGCACCACGGCATCAGCACCTGCCAGTACACCATATACTTCACCCAGATTATTCAGATCAGCAATGAGGGTATGGCAAAGTGGGTCAGCAGGTTTTTGCGTATCTACGTTTACAACCTCATAGCCCTGCTCTACAAAATGCCGCACTACCCATTTACCCAACATTCCGCTCCCGCCGGTAATAACAACCTTAGCCATGTTCATGTTCTCCTTTTAGCAAGCAGCCTCTTATCTGGCCCGCTCTCCGTCAGACTCTGTAATAATACCTTCAATCCGCTTAAGGACATCCTCAGAAAGCTCAATTCCGGAAGCCAGAACATTCTCCTCAACCTGCTCCGGACGACTCGCGCCAACAAGCGCACTAGCTACATTCGGCTGACGTAAGATCCAAGCCAAGGCCAGATTTCCGACGGAAATATTCAGATCAGAGGCGATCTCTCCCAGTTGGCGTACCTTTCCAATCTTCTCTTCTGTAATGCCTTTGCGCATCCAATCCAGTTTAGCCGCACGGCTATCTGCAGGAATGTCAGATATGGAGCTGTATTTACCAGTCAGCAATCCTTGCGCTAGCGGAGAGAATACAACCTGTCCAATACCCTTACGCTGCCCAAGCGGAATAATCTCTTTCTCGATATAACGCTCAAACATATTATAAATAGGTTGATTGACGACAATGTGATCGAGCAGATAACGATCCGCTACAGCCAGCGCTTCCGCCATTTGTGCAGCCGTCCATTCACTCACCCCAATGTAGTAAACCTTGCCTTGGCGGACCAGATCATCCAGTGCACGCAAGGTCTCCTCTATCGGAGTCTCCGTATCATAACGGTGGCAATAGAGAATATCCACATAATCTTCACCGAGTCGCTTTAAGCTGGCATGACACTGCTCCGTAATATGCTTGCGGGACAGCCCACGGTCATTAGGTCCTTCACCCATATCACCATATACTTTTGTGGCCAGAACATAAGACTCGCGCGGGTATCCACGTAATGTTTCACCCAATACTTTTTCCGCTGCACCCTTCTCATATACATTAGCTGTATCAAAAAAATTAACGCCCAATCCGTAAGCGGTTTCAATGGCTTTGACAGCATTCTCCTTCTCCACATATCCTCCGTATGTCAGCCAGCTGCCTAAGCTGATTTCACTTACTTTAAGACCGGTTCCACCTAGTCTGCGATATTTCATCCGTATTGCTCCTCTCAATATCCTACTGTTATCATTAGTAGGGTTGCTTCAAGCTCATATTCATTCTAGAATAGTTTGTATATAATAGAAAGAAGTGAAAAATAGTTTATTATATGATCCCAAATATAGTTGCTATACTCAAGTATAGCAGCATCGGAGCAGGAGGAGATTCCTTGAACACGGCTAAATCTGCCAGTAATTATATCCCCAAGAGTCCGGTTATTATTGAATGTAATGTGGAAAAAACACTTAATGTGCTGGGTGGAAAATGGGCTTTCCTGGTTCTGCGGGAATTGTTCGACGGAACCCAGCGCTTCGGAGCGCTGCAACGCAAAATCACGAATGTCAGCCCTCGCGCCTTGACTACTACCCTGCGCCATTTGGAGGAACAGGGCGTGCTTGAACGTCATGTTTTTCCGACGGTCCCAGTCACAGTAGAATATTCCTTAACGCCAAAGGGCGAGGATTTACATCAAATTCTGAAGGAAATGAAGCTGTGGTCAGCCAAATGGACGTAACGGACGCAAACCTATCTTTTTAATATTCCCCAAAAACCCCCTTATAGTAACAGTAGCTATACTGCTGTCTCAAGGGGGTTTTTCGATACTCAATCATTTATTGGATTCGATCAGTTCAAACAGCTTAGCAATAGTTGTCTGTATATCCTCGTCTACTTCCAAAAAAAGAATGTTCGGAAAAGCTTTGAGCCTATCGAACATAGTTAAACAATTAGAAAAAGACATCTGTTTATCCTGCTGCAGGCCATGCCAGTTCATTGAATACGTATCCTGCGGTGTAAAGCAGTTCAAAGCGATAATATCCTGCAAATCTGCAGATTCATTCTTATTGAGCAGAACTATCAGGTATGTAAGCGGTGAGCTGGAGACTCTTCTGTCCACGCCTATTTGTGAAGGCAGTAGCTGCAACTTCGACTGAATTCTTCCCAATGTGGCATCGTCAATCTCTGCATAATCAGCGGGGAATAGTTGAGTAGTGCGCTCAAAGTTCTTAATGGTTTTATAGGTCAAATTATAGTAAGTGGGCCAACCATAAACTGTGAACTTCCCTTCCTGCTCCTGTAAATATATACGGTCTCTGGAGACTTCCGAATATCCATAATCATAGATTAAATTCAAAGACAAGGTAGTTTTCCCCTTCCCTTTATCTCCCATAAAAATAATTCCTTCATTGTTACTGTTCATGACTGCAGAAGCATGATACATTATGGCTCCTGTTTCTTTTTCAATCATAACTTTCACAAAATCTCTGGTAATTCGGATTCCATCTCTGGACAACATGGAGATATCTTTATTCAATATTTTGATGTTGTTTGTGAAATAATTCACTATATAGACGCTTTTGGTGAGTTGATTATACACATATCGAACATAGCCTTTATCTAAGTAAAATCCTTGTTCATTAAAAGCAGGCTTATCGCTACTATGAATAGAAATCCGTTCACCTTTCTCCAATATAGTACCTATCTCTGGCGAATGCTCCTCTAGCAGCTCCACAATGAAATGACATTTTTCTTCCGTTTCAAGCGGTTTAAAGTAGTCCTCCAGAAATGGAAATATGAATGCTTCCAGAGCTTCAGAACAAACAAGTCCCCAGATGACACTAAGGTAAGACAATTTTTTCATCTGATTTATCATCTCCTATTAATTAACATTTCAATACCTATAATACAAAAGTTTGATAGTCATCCTCAAGTATCGCACTCTTTTCTGATAGTTAATCTTATACACAGCAAAGAGGCTGCCCCAAATCTATAATAGCTTGGGACAGCCCCCGAGACACTCTTTTTCTAATATGTGTTCCTAATTCACTTGTTCAGTTGTGCTAATAATTTCAGCAGAACCGTCACAGCCTCGGCTCTTGTAGCAGAGTCTTGAGGAGCAAACTCATTATCCCCTTTCCCTTGCACCATTCCTGATTGCTTCACGAAATCCACGCTGCCTTTCGCCCACGCCGGAATATCCTTATCGTCTGCGAAGCTGGTTGTCACTTTGACTTCGGTAGACTCACCCAGCGCTTTGGCGAGGATGACTGCCATCTCTGCGCGTGTAATTTCCGCATTCGGACGGAACCCCCCGTCCTCGTAGCCTGTAATCATGCCTGCTTGCACCGCCTGCGCTATTGCTGTCTGCGCCCACGCTCCGATTTTTGCTGTATCCGTGAAGGTTAGATCCACTCCTGCTCCTTGCGGCTTCAGCACATTCATCAGCATGACCGCGAATTCCGCACGCGTCACCGTACGATTCGGTTGGAACGTTCCGTCCAAGTAACCTTTGACCATTCCGATACTCAGCGCTTGTTTGATACTTTCCTCTGCCCAATGTCCAGCGACATCATTTAAGTTAATTATCGTAGATGTGTCCGTTACTGGCTCATTTATTGGCAATCCCGTCACTTCATCTACACTGAGTACTGCATATTTTCCCAAATGATTTACCTCTACAATGATGTGATTTTCTTCGATCTTGCCACCTGTTACTTCAACCCAGGCTTTCTTCACTTCGTCATAGTAGAATAACGCTGCCTTTTGGTTGCTTTTCACAAGGGTTGAATCAAACGTAAAGTTCATTGTGACCGGTTTACTGAAGTCTTCCGCAAAGTTTTTCGTAATCTCGTATACAGGGCTGAGCAGGACCTCTTTATTTATGAAAAGCTTTTGAGTGTCCAGCACCTTTTGGATGGATAATATCAGTTCTTTGTTTATAGCTCCTACGGGAATAGAGATCTTGACGGCATCCTCGAAGCTAACCTCGCCTGATTTGTTTACAGGAAGTGTTAATGTACCATTCGTACTGGTAACGATGCTGTTGGTTGGCAGTGTGAAGGTACTGCCAGTGCCCGTATTGGTACCAGTGTCGGGATCGGTATCAGTGCTAACAGGTGCTGTCGCCGGGAATAACGCGATCACAACACCCGAATTTTCTTCATTCGTAGTTGTTGCCCCACCTACGATGAAGAAATTAGCAGGCACTCCCGTTAAGGTATATCCTACCTTCGGGGTGATTGCAATGGTTGCGGTGTAGGCTGTTCCTGGAACAAATAAAGTCGTCGCTGGCGACCAGCTAACCGTTGCTGTATATTCCGCCGAATACGTTACCGTCGTTACCGGCGTTGCCCCTGTTACTGGCGCTGTTACACCAGCTATATCTGCGGTTGCGATGGGGACGGTTGTCACAGGGACTTCTGTGACAGGTATTGCTGCCGTCGCCGGGAATTCTGCGGTTACAACACCGGAATCCGCTGCATTCATTGTTGTTGCTCCGGCTACGGTGAAGAAATTTACAGGCACTCCCGTTAATGTATACCCTGCTTTTGGAGCGATTGTAATTGTCGCGGTATAGGCTGCTTCTGGGGCAAATAGCGTCGTCACTGGCGACCAGCTAACCGTTGCGGTGTATTCTGCTGAATACGTTACAGCAGTTACTGGGGTTGCTCCGGATACTGGCGCAGTTACTCCAGCTATGGCTGCTTTTGCGATAGGCATTGCAGCTGTTGGCGGGTATACGGCGGTCACAACACCCGAATTCGCCTCATTCGTGGTTATTGCTCCGTCTACTTTAAAGAAGTCTGCACCTACTCCTGTTAATGTATATCCTGTCTTTGGTGTGAGGGTAATCGTTGCTGTATAAGCTACTGTTCCTGCAAAGGTTGCATCTACTGGGGACCATTCTATAGAGGCTGTATATTCTGCTGTGTCTGCTATTGTCGCAACTGGCGTTGCCCCGGCTACCGGCGCTGTCACTCCAGCTATCTCCCTTGTTGGGATAGGCGTTGCCGTCACTGGGAATTCCGCAGTTACAATCCCTGAACCAACCGCATTCTTTGTGGTTGTTGCTCCGACTACATTAAAGAAGTCTGCACCTACTCCGGTTAATGTATATCCTGTCTTTGGTGTGAGGGTAATCGTTGCTGTATAGGCTACTGCTCCTGCAAAGGTTGCATCTACTGGGGACCAGGCTATCGATGTTGTATATTCTGCTGTATCTGCTATTGTCGTTACTGGCGTTGCCCCGGCTACCGGCGCGGTCACTCCAGCTATCTCCCTTGTAGTCATAGGTATGATCTTAATATCCTGGACATCTACACTTAGAATTTGTTCATCGGATGCCGGTTGAGTGTTCTTTTCTCGAACATAGATCTTATCGCCTACTTCGACAACAATGTTATCCACGCTTGCATACGCACCCGTAGTGTAAGAGCCTGTGTTGACTTTATACTCCATATCACTTGTCACGCCAATTAACTTCGTTGTTCCCGCATTCGTTCCTGGTCTCAAGGCTATAAACCCCCATAATTGAGGATATTCATCTGAAAGCATATACCAATCTTCGCTAAAATCCCAATCACTAAATGTGTTTGGATTTTGCATCTCTTCGGTTGTTTTACCAGTGCCTTTCCCAGTATCCTGTTGTCCTGTTGTGTTGCTATCGTAGAAGCTGTGGTTGATGGTTGTTCCGGAGTTGGTACCAACCAAGCCGCCCATATATTGATTACCACCACTCACACTTCCTGTGGCATAACTGTTGCTGATGGTTCCATCGTTATAACCAACCAAACCACCCACAACATAAGTTCCAGTCACACTTCCGGTGGCGTAATTGTTGCTGATAACTCCGTTGTGGTTAACACCAACCAAGCTGCCCACAGTATTCTTTCCACTCACACTTCCTGTGGCGTAACTGTTGCTGATAGTTCCGTAGTAGTTGTAACCAACTAAGCCGCCCACATAATAATAACTACCACCCACACTTCCGTTGGCGTAACTGTTGCTGATGGTTCCGTCGTTCCTTCCCACCAAGCCGCCCACATCTTGATTACCACCACTCACTCTTCCTCCTGCATAACTGTTGCTGATGGTTCCGTCGTTATAACCAACCAAGCCGCCAACATATATATTACCATTTACATCAATATTTTCTAAAAATATATTGGTGATAATACCCATACTTGATTGGAACAATCCGATATAGTCTTCTTCTTGTTTATCAATCTTCAGATTTGTGATTTTAAATCCATTTCCGTCCATGTTCCCAAAGAAATAATCATTGTAACCAGATGTTCCTATCGGCTCCCAATTTGCATAACTACTCAAATCAATATCAGCTGTCAACTCAAAATAAAGACCCACACCTAAATAATTTCTAACCAAATCGAGCTGATCAGCCGTTGCGATCTGATAGGGATCGCTTGCTGAACCCGTTCCTCCAGCGAAGCTTACCGCAGCATGAGCCGTCCCTCCACTAGGTGCAATAACTCCTGACATTACTCCCATTACCATTAACAACATCAGGAGGATCGACAATCCCTTTTTATACACCCTATCCATCGCATTTCCTCCTCTATCACTACTTAACTTCGTATAAATTTCACAAGAAAATCCGAACTCCATGCTCCGTTGTGTTATTTCTCATTGTGTTCACCCCACTATAAGCCTTTCCGCGCAAAAAAATAACTCCCCATTTGGGGAGGTAAGCATAAATATTTATCGATATCTCAGAGAAATCTGACTATTTATAATATCCGCTTGTCTTGGAGCGTATCCTGTCTGACGATTTATTACTTCTCAACCTATCTGTTCTCGATTATATTCACCATTGTTCCGCTGTTAGTTACTCCGTTGTGCCAACAGCTTCAGCAGAACCGTAACAGCCTCAGATCTTGTAGCAGAGTCTTGCGGGGCAAACTCGTTATCCCCTTTCCCTTGTACCATTCCCACTTGCTTCACGACATCCACGCTGGCTTTCGCCCATGCCGGAATATCCTTGTCATCAGCAAAGCTGGTGGTCAGCTTGGCTTCGGTAGACTCACCTAGCGCTTTAGCGAGGATGACTGCCATCTCGGCGCGTGTAATTTCTGCATTTGGACGGAAACCGCCATCTTCATACCCTGTAATGATGCCTCCTTGCACCGCCTGTGCGACTGCCGTCTGCGCCCATGCTCCGATTTTTGCTGTATCGGTGAAGGTTAGATCCGCTCCTGTACCTTGCGGTTTCAGCACATTCATCAGCATCACCGCGAATTCCGCACGCGTCACCGTATGATTCGGTTGGAACGTTCCATCTAGGTAACCTTTGACCATTCCGATGCTCACCGCTTGCTTGATGCTTGCTTCTGCCCAATGTCCTGCGACATCGCTGAAGTTAATTTCCGTAGAAATATCCGTTACTGACGCCGTTGCGGGCAATCCCGTCGCTTCGTCTACACTAAGTACTGCATATTCCCCTAAATGATTGACCTCTACAATGATGTGATTCCCTACGTTCTTACCCCCTGCTACTTCAACCCAGACCTTCTTCACTTCGTCATAGTAGAATACTGCTGCTTTTTGGTTGCTTTTCACAAGGGTTGGATCAAACGTAAAGTTCATTGTGACCGGTTTACTGAAGTCCTCCGGAAAGTTCTTCGTAATCTCGTATACGGGGCTGAGCAGGATCTCTTTATTCGCGAAAAGAATTTGAGAGTCCAATACTTTTTCGATCGTTAATATCAGCTCTTTGTTTATCGCTCCTACGGGAATAGAGATTTTGAGGGCACCCTCGAAGCTAACCTCGCCCGCTTGGTTTACTTGAAGGGTTAATTTACCATTCGTACTGGTAACGATACTGTTACTTGGTGCTATCGAAGTACTGCCAGTGCTAACTGGCTGTGTTGCCGGGAATACGGCACTTACAACACCCGAATTCGCTTCATTGGTAGTTGTTGCTCCGGCTACATTGAAGAAATTAGCAGGTACTCCTGTTAGTGTATATCCTGCCTTTGGGATGATGGAAATCGTTGAGGTATAGGCTATTCCTTGGGCAAATAGTGTCGTCGTTGGCGACCAGCTAACCGTTGCTGTGTATTCTGGCG
>LIDZ01010991.1_pt1 | contig 48158 bp, 39 predicted proteins | sample 644651 | NCBI WGS metagenome assembly LIDZ01 (sample SAMN03856242, study PRJNA289617) | food metagenome | isolation source: wine grapes on drying loft during traditional withering process | host: Vitis vinifera cv. Corvina | place: Italy: Gargagnago di S. Ambrogio di Valpolicella | collected 2014-01 | reverse complement strand
ACAAGCATAAGCAACAGCATCATCGTGGGCGTAGCCAGAAGCCCAGCTCCAAGCCCATTACGTTCATACGCCATAAAGAAAGCACCTTCTCATAAGCTTAGTGATCCTGAAGTACAACAAATTGTTAAAGTCATTAACCAAGCTGAATTTAAGAGCTTACCCCCGAGTCAGATTGTCCCTAGACTCGCAGACCAAGGAATTTATCTCGCTTCAGAGTCTACCTTTTATCGCGTGATGCACAAACATAAGCAACAGCATCATCGTGGGCGTAGTATGAAGCCTACAACGAAGCCACTTACAAGTCACTGTGCAACAGAACCGAATCAAGTATGGATGTGGGATATTACCTGGTTGCAGGGTCCAGTGAAGGGTCTATTCTACTATCTCTATCTCATTCTCGATTTGTATAGCCGCAAAATCGTAGGTTGGGAGATTTGGGATGAAGAATCTTCTGAATATGCCAGTCAACTCATGCGCAGAACCGTGCTGAGTGAGCAATGTGTCGTTCGAAATAGTCCACTCATATTGCATTCAGATAACGGCAGTCCGATGAAAGGTGCAACCTTACTAGAAACCTTATACAGTCTTGGAATTACACCTTCTAGAAGCAGGCCTCGAGTGAGCAATGATAATCCATATGCAGAGTCTATTTTTAGAACGTGTAAGTATCGACCGGATTTCCCTATTAAAGGGTTTCAATCTAGGGATGAAGCACGTGAATGGGCACTACGTTTTGTCCGTTGGTACAACACGGAGCATCGCCATAGTGGGTTGAAATTCTTGACTCCGAACCAAAGACATCAGGGTCGATCTGAAGAAATCTTTGAGAAGAGAAAGCAGGTCTATGAAGCAGCAAAAGCGAAGCATCCTAGTCGTTGGTCTAGACAAATACGCAATTGGGATCTAGATAAAAAGGTATGGCTCAATCCAGAAAAAGATGGCGTTATTGATGCTGAAGAAGAAAAAATCAAATAACTACATAAATTCTATAGAATCGCGACAACTATCTTGACAACTACCGAGGTACAGTGTTATGAAAATGGTCATGTATCTTATGAGGCAAGGTTTGTTAGATGAAATACAGACAGAGAGGTATACCCCACTTGAAGAAATTCAAAATCCACTGGAGTGCTTCCAGGTGATTTTGAAAGAAAAAGGATCAGATATAAATAATGCTAGAAAGCTATATTGCTGGGGTCAAAGAGAATTCTTCTATTACTACTTTGATCATAGCGTGCAAGTTTATTTATCTAATCAATTAAATGAAAATATGAAAAGTAGTACTCGGATTTCAAAAAGCAACAACATTATCCGGAAAACTCTGGATCAAAAGTCTCCAATTGAGCCGTCCGTTCTGTGGGATCAAGCGAAAATATATGTTCGCGATAAACAAATGTTGAATGAAGCAATAAAAAGCATGGAGATATACAAATTTCTCAAAACAACTAAGAAAACGGTGAAGAAGTATTGCTATGAGTTATATCAATGGATCGAAAATGAAATTGATAGACAGAATAAATTATTAGATAAATTGATTGAAGACCATAGAAGGCTAAATGTAATTGAGGCAGTAAAAATTCTTATTAAGGAAGGTATTCATCCATCATATGAGAAAATAGCAGAGTTAGCGGAGGTACCTAAACGGTATATCTTCACCCACCATTCAGTTAGAATCGCATTAGAGGAGACTAAAGAAAAAGAATTGTCACTCCATATATATTCCAAAACATAAAAAATAGAGTTTTAAGATAAGTGGAAAGGTCCCTACAAAGGATTCCTGAGTAGATGCTCTATAAACAAGTAATGAAGGGGTAATGAAAAGAATGAGTGCGTTTATTCTATTTTTATTGGGTTATTTAGTTTTTTTAGTGAGTATTTTTAACCCGATTGTGTTGTCTAGATCAGTAAATTCGACATATAAAGGGCTTATTGAAAAGGTATCGCCAAAAGTATCGTCAATAACAAAGATTTTAAAAGAAAAGAATAAATATTTAAAAAATTTTATGAGTATTGTGGAAAATTTATTTAGATGGCCTCAGATTATCAATTCTATTTGTGAGAAAAGAAACCGAAATGTTGATAATAATTTTGTGAGATTATATATTTGTTTGATTGGAGTAGGTATAAATACAGGGATTTATATGTTAATTGGATGTTTGCTAATGCCAACAATAGCACTAGAGTTTATACAATTCTTCTTAAAGATAATACAAGGGGAGAGTTTCAGACTAGGTCAATTAATTTTGAAAATACTAGATATTTTTACAGCTACAGAAATTAACTTAACGGCTTTAATTGTTACGGGAGTTTTATATATTATTCTCAATTTTTATTATTTGCTTAGTACATATGATAGTTTGAAAAAGTTGAATCAGATAAGAAGTCAGCATGGTGATAAGAATATAACTATTCAAGAAAATCACATAAATATTGGTGAAGTGAAATTAAAAAATGTTAAGCTAGAGGTTCTAAATATAAAAAATGCAGTAGTTGTACTAAGGTGTATTAATATAAAGACACTATCTGTTTTATTCTTGGTGTATTTATTCTTGAAAATAACTAATATGGCTTTAATAGATAATGCACTTAGTGTATTTGGTTTTATAAGTATTTCTGTAGGAGCTGTATCGTACGCAACATCGGTCGCACCAGTACATACAAAGAGAATAGTGGTTCATATATTGCAATTTGTAAATGAAGTGATTAAAGAAAGAGAGAGTAAACCAAAGGGAAAAAGAGATGAAGGTTCAAAATTGAAGGAAATTAATGTTTTTGGAAGCATGAATAAAAAAAATGATTAGAAACTGATGGTCTGTTGTTTTTGGAGAGTAATAGTTCATTAGTGCTGACAAAGTTATGACTGAAAAATACCCCATATTGATTGCACTTAATTATTTGAATGTAGAAACGACACTATAAGGTAAATTCACCGTCATGTATCAAATAAAAATAGGGCTATTTTATAGTTATTTACCGACATTATAAAATAAAAATGACAAGTGTAGATGTAAAAGCGAGATTCAAAACATACACAATAAAATAAACTATGAGATAGGAAACATTAACTATAAGGAGTGGTAACCTTGAAAAAAACGGCTGATAAATGGATTTGTTGATGGTCGCATCCCTTTCGATGATCACATTTGGTAGAATGTTCGAAACAGATGGATCTACATTCCATGAATTTATAAGGGGAATTATCGTGGGTATGGGCTGAGTATATTTTAAATGAAGAGGATGTCCCAAAAGTCATTGATGAAATGGCTAGGGACATCCTTTTTTTATTGGAGAAAAATAGATGGTGTGAGCGGACGCTCCGAGAACCGATCATTCCTAGCGTAATCACGGAATGGGTACTATTTCACAAGCTCAATAAACTTGCTTGCCGCATTGGAAAGTGGCATGTTGCGCATAATCATGAATCCCACTTGGGAAGGGGGCATCTTGATATCTAATTGAATTTCAAAGAGGGAGCCCTCTTCTAGTTCCTTGGAAATAAATTCTTTCGTGACGTAAGAGATTCCGAGGCCTTTGCGCGCTAACTCGATGAGAAGATCGACGCTTCCCACCTCAATTTCAGGTTTGATCTGATAACCGTAGCTTTGAAATAGTTCCGTGATGGCCATCCGTACCCGGCTATTACGCGAGAATAGGATGATGGGGTACTGAAGTAGTTGTTCCAGTGACAGCACTCTGTCCTTAAGCTCGGCATAGCGGGGGCCCGCTACAAAGCAATCCTGTAGCTCAATTCCCTTCATCACTTCAATTTGGGAATCGACGATCGGTAAACGAACGACGCCTAGATCGATTTTCCCTTCTTTCAAGAATGCGATGGTTTCTGGTGTCGTCCCATGATTCAGATGCAATTTGATACTGGGATGCTTCTGATGATAGCTTTCCAGGTAAGGAAGGATATAATGCTTGAACAGCGAATCGCTGCCGCCGATCCGCAGCTCGCCGCTGTCCAGATTTTTAAGTGAAGCCATCTTTTCTTCGGCTAGAGAGATTAGGATCTGAGACTTCTCGATATAAGAATAGAGGGTGACGCCTTCAGGCGTTAAAGTAACACCTTTGGAATTCCGGTAAAACAAGATGATACCGAAACTTATCTCCAGTTGCTTGATGGCGTGGCTGACACTTGGCTGGGTGATGAACAATGATTTGGCGGCCATAGACAAGCTTCCTGTCTTTGCAGCCCAATAGAAAACTTTGTATAGTTCGTAATTGATCATAGACGTGGTCTATAGCTCCTGTAAAATATATTGATTACCTGTATAGGTGTTATTCGTATTATAGTGTATTAAAGAAATAGAAACTAGAGCTAAAAAAGAAGCTCTGTTGGAAGGAGAAATACAATTGGAAGGAGAAATACAATTGGAAGCTACCACGTTTGTCTTGTTTGGAGCGACAGGGGATTTAGCAAAAAGAAAAATTTATCCTGCTCTGTTTAATTTGTTCATCGATCAGAAATTACCTCAATTCTTCTCCGTGATTGGTCTTGGAAGAAGAGAGTTATCCAATAAAGCTTTTCAATCAAATGTCGAGCAATCTCTCCGTATGTTTTCTAGACGGGAAGCGACAGATCCTATTATAGTAGAACAATTCTTAAGTGCATTCCGCTATAGTGTTCTCGATGTAGGACATAAAGAAGATTATCAGACACTGCTTCAATTGATTGAACAGCAGGAACAAGAGCTACAAGTTGCACCGAATCGCATGTTTTATTTGTCCGTAGGACCTGAGTTTTTCGAGACGATTACTGCTAACATTCATGAAAGCGGACTTGGTTCTACGGATGGTTGGAGACGTCTGGTGATTGAGAAGCCTTTCGGCCATGATTTGCAGTCTGCTCGGGAATTGAATAAGAATCTAAGCAAAGCTTTTACAGAAGATGAGATATTTAGAATCGATCATTATCTTGGCAAGCCGATGGTACAGAAACTTGAAGTATTGCAGAAGAGCAATCCGGTCCTTAAGGCATTGTGGGACAATCGGTATATTGCTAACGTCCAAATCACAGCGAATGAAATCGTAGGTGTTGAAGAAAGAGCGGGTTATTACGATCATGTGGGTGCTGTAAGAGACATGTTCCAGAACCATATGCTGCAATTGCTCATGATGCTAACGATTCACCTTCCGAATAACAGAACTGTAGATAATGTTCGTTATAAGAAGAAGCTGGTGATGGATTCGCTAGAGGCGTTGAGGAAAGAGGATGTTGGATCGCACGTTATCCGCGGACAGTACGCGGCAGGAACGATTCAAGGGGAACCGGTGGTCGGTTATACATCGGAACCCAACATTCCCGCAACATCAAGAAACGACACATTTATCGCAGCTAAGCTGCAAATTGACGATTATTTCTGGCGGGGCGTTCCTTTTTACATCCGTACAGGTAAAAGAATGAAGGACAAATCGACACGAATCGTGATCGAGTTCAAAGAACCATTGAAGCAGACCGGGGCAAACGATGATAATGCAATGCCTAATCTTCTCGTATTTGAAATCAGTCCTAATGAGGGCATTTTACTTCAATTAAATTCTAGAGATCCTCTACACAAAGGGGAGTTCAAGCCTTTGCATATCGATTTTCATGAGAGTCAAGGTAATGTACCCGAAGCTTACGAGAATTTGATTTGCGACGCGTTGCAAGGTGATTCTACATTCTTCGCTCATTGGGATGAAGTCGAATTGTCATGGCAATGGGTTCAACCTATCTTAGAGGCATACGAAGAGAACATCGTACCACTTCATCTCTATGAAGCTGGCACCTATGGTCCTGTAGAATCCGATGAGCTGCTGAAGCAAGACGGCTATCATTGGTGGTTCGACGAAAGTGAAAAGGCTGAAGTAAGAACAGAAGTCATCGTATAGTAGGAATGTTCTTTCGAAGTTAAGTACGTGTATACAAGTAATATAAATGATAACTATGGAAAACGGAGGTAATGACGATGAAATTTTTTATCGATACTGCAAACCTGGTAGATATCAAAAAGGCTTATAAAATCGGTGTATTATCCGGTGTTACGACAAACCCATCCTTGGTTGCTAAAGAAGGCGTGAAATTCGAAGATCGTATCGCTGAGATTCTACGTGAAGTACCTGAGGTGGAGTCGGTTTCAGCCGAAGTAACGCCAGATGCAGAAACTGCTGAAGACATGATCGCCCAAGCGAATGAACTGATTAAAATTAATAACTATGACAAGAACATCACCATTAAGCTTCCGATGACGTTAGCAGGCTTAGAAGCTTGCCGTTATCTAACGAAGAAGGGTGTGAAGACAAACGTAACACTGATCTTCACCGTGAACCAAGCACTATTGGCTGCTCGCGCTGGCGCGACATATGTCTCCCCGTTCCTTGGTCGTTTGGATGATATTTCGGAAGACGGCGTTCTACTTGTCGCAAAAATTGCTGAATTGTTCCGCACGCATAAGTTAGATGCACAAATCATCGCAGCATCTGTCCGTCATCCCGATCATGTGACACGTGTAGCCATGGCTGGCGCGCATATCGCAACCATTCCTTTCTCAGTCATCGAACAGATCTCCAAACATCCTCTAACGGATCAAGGCATGGAGAAATTCGCTGCTGATTGGGCAAACAAATAACGTAACATTAAATCATACTTTACTTTACTATACAGAAGTTAAAAGGAGAGTTAATCAAATGAAAAAACAACAAATTGGCGTCGTTGGTTTGGCTGTCATGGGTAAAAACCTCGCCTTAAATATAGAAAGCAAAGGGTTCTCAGTTGCAGTGTATAATCGTTCTGCTGAGAAAACAAATGAACTACTCGCAGAAGCGCAAGGGAAGGATTTCGTTGGCACATACAACATCGAGGAATTTGTCCAATCTTTAGAGATTCCACGTAAAATCCTCATCATGGTTAAAGCTGGTCAACCGACGGATGACACCATTAATCAGCTTGTACCTTTCCTAGATCAAGGGGATATTCTGATCGACGGAGGAAATGCTTATTTCCCTGATACGCAACGTAGAAATAAAGATCTTCAGGAGCAAGGATTCCGCTTCATCGGCGCAGGTGTTTCTGGTGGTGAAGAGGGAGCATTAAAAGGCCCTGCAATTATGCCAGGTGGGCAAAAAGACGCGTATGAGCTGGTAGAGCCGATCTTGACAGCCATTTCAGCTAAGGTAGACGGCGAACCTTGCTCGACGTATATTGGAGAAGACGGCGCTGGCCATTATGTCAAAATGGTTCACAACGGCATCGAATACGGCGATATGCAGCTTATCGGTGAAGCTTACCATCTACTCAAGGATGTACTGAACTTAAGTACAGCTGAGCTACATGATATTTTCACAGAATGGAACAAAGGTGAACTAGATAGCTATTTGATCGAGATCACAGCTGATATCTTCAAGAAGATAGATCCAGATACAGGAAAACCAATGGTAGATGTCATTCTCGATTCGGCAGGGCAAAAAGGAACTGGCAAATGGACTAGCCAAAGTGCATTAGACTTGGGCGTTCCATTGTCCATCATTACGGAGTCTGTGTTTGCACGGTTTATCTCCGCAATGAAAGAAGAACGCGTAGCTGCAAGCAAGCTGTTGAGTGGTCCTGTGGTATCTAGCTATGATGGTGACCCTAAAGAATTCATTGAGGCTGTTCGAAAAGCTTTGTATACGAGCAAAATCGCTTCTTATGCACAAGGATTTGCGCAAATGAGAGCTGCTTCTGATGCGTACAACTGGGATTTGAACTATGGCCGCATTGCGATGATATTCCGCGGAGGATGTATTATCCGCGCAAGATTCTTGCAAAATATTAAGGATGCCTATGATCGGAATCCGGATCTGAACAACCTGCTCTTGGACGACTATTTCAGTCAGATCGTGGATAACTATCAAGAAGCTTGGAGAAAAGTCATAGCGATTGGCGTGACTAGAGGAATTCCAGTTCCTGCATTTGCTTCTGCGTTAGCCTATTATGATAGCTATCGCTCAGCTCAATTGCCGGCTAATTTACTGCAAGCGCAAAGGGATTATTTCGGAGCACATACGTTCCAACGTCTTGATAAAGAGGGAAGTTTCCATTTCCAGTGGATGGACAATAACGAATAAGAAGTAAGAGTGATCGTATTTACTATAGAATATAATATCGATAAATATAAAACCCAGTTACAGCATTTCCTCGCTGTAACTGGGTTTTTTTCTTGATATGTAAATAACATTATCTAAGGTTTATGTCTTACTTTCATTTTCTACTCCAAAGCCATTAATAAGGATGATATAGATAGGATAGATAATCATGCTACCTATAAGAAGAAGACCATATACCGGCGTAACCACTTCTGCTGGATCTTTAATAGGCCAAAAGGTTGTGAAAACATAAGTGGAAATTGCAAAGTATGGAAACCAGAGAATAGTCGAAAAATATCTCAGTATACTCCATTTCATATATTTATTCGTAAAGAAAACACAAAGATAGGTAAATAATAAGAACAAAACAATATTTATGATTAAGACCAGGATCTCCACTTTGTTTAAATCCCAGCCTAGTATTCTACTTAGTCTGCTTACATTCCCAATTAGCTGTATTTCCATAAAAAACAATAATCCGTACATGGCACTAACACAATTCAATTTTATTATTGATTTCAATGTCAACCTCCTCCCGGAATGATAATTAATTGTAATTCTAATGATGGAACATTCTATTTTAATGCTATTAGAGAGTTTTAAGGTTTATGTAAGGTTTAAATTAAAAGGGTGTAAGGTGGGTGAATTATAATTGCTTTAATAGGAGTTAACAGGAGGCAATTATGAAACCCATATTAAAAGCTATAAACGTGCAAAAAGTATTTGGTGTCAAAGGTAATGTATACAAAGCATTGGAAGATATTAATTTAGAGATTCAAGAAGGTGAGTTTGTTGGGATCATGGGTCCATCGGGTGCCGGCAAATCAACATTACTAAATATATTATCAACCATTGATATGCCCTCATCCGGCGATATTATTATCGATGACCAGAATATTATCCACATGACAGAGGAACAATTGTCCGATTTCCGCCGCAATAAGCTAGGTTTTATTTTCCAAGATTACAACTTACTTGATACGTTAACGGTAAAAGAAAATATTGTACTGCCACTTGCCTTGTCAAAGGTACCTGCAAAGGAAATCGAACAACGCGTCAATGTAGTGGCTGATACATTTGGGATTGGGGAAATTCTAGATAAATATCCCTACCATATATCTGGTGGTCAAAAGCAGCGGACAGCAGCTTCTCGTGCGATTGTTGCCAATCCGAGCTTAATTCTAGCGGATGAGCCAACAGGTGCACTAGATTCGAAATCGGCTACAGATTTACTCGAAAGCTTAAGCTCATTAAACGAAAAGAATAAATCAACCATTATGATGGTCACTCACGATGTGTATGCGGCTAGCTTCGCTAAACGGGTTTTATTTATTAAGGATGGTCAGATTTTTACGGAAATTCATAAAGGACAGACGTCACGCAAGGAGTTCTTTCGCAAAATATTAGATATTCTCGCTTCCCTCGGAGGTGGAGATCATGACGCTATTTAGCATTGCCAGAAAAACGATTAGGCAAAATTTCAGTAACTATTTTCTCTATTTTGCATCGATGATATTTAGCATTGTGATTTACTTTGTATTCGTGTCATTAAAGTACGATCAGACGATTCAGGCTACTTCAGACACATCACCCAAAATCAACTCCGTATTTAGCGCGGCGGCAGTCGTCTTAATCGTTTTCGTAGCTGTTTTTATTTGGTATTCCAACTCCTTCTTTACACGGAAACGAAAAAAAGAAGTGGGACTTTACTCACTACTTGGTGTGCGGAAGAAGCAAATAGGTCGCATGCTCTTTTATGAAAACTTTATCATGGGAGTTCTGGCCCTTATTGTCGGAATTCTGTTGGGTTCGGTCTTGTCGAAGTTTTTTGTGACGATTCTAATGAAGATCATGGGGTATAATGCCATTGCAAATTTCACCATTTCACTAGAAGCAATCATGAATACGATCATTGTGTTTACGATTATTACGCTTATTACATCGTTTCATGGCTACCGATTAATTTATCGTTTTAAATTAATTGAACTATTTCAGGCAGATAAAGAAGGGGAACAAGAACCAAAAACATCGTTTATCATTGCCTTGCTATCTATTCTATTGATTGGAATCGGTTATTGGCTCGCGTTACAGAACATGCTAGATTCAGCAATATGGCGGAAAATAGGGTTCCTAGTTACGCCGCTCATCATTATCATTACAGTGATACTAGGCACGTATCTCTTATTTAGTAGTTTAACGGTGTATTTATTAAAGGTATCAAGAAAGAACAAAAAGAAATATTGGAACGGAATTAACTTAATCGGGACATCTCAGCTTCTATTTAGAATTAAAGGTAATGCACGTACGCTGACCATTATCGCAGTGCTTAGTGCAACGACATTAACAGCAGTTGGAGCAGCGTATAGTTTGTATTATAACAACAGAAGTAGTGTGGAAATGGCTGATCCGAGTAGCATGATGTTTATTGCGGAAGACAACAACATAGCTGAACAAGTAAATGGCATGATTTCAAACAGTAAAAACCATGACATGATCTATCATGAGGCGATTTCGACACTTCAAATAGAGGCAGACGTAACCAATCTAAATAGTAAGTTCTATAGTGATGAAATGATCTATACCGTGGTTTCAAACCGTGATTTCAATACAATAGCTAAAGTACAAGGAAGAAATGATGTGCTGTCACTCCAAGCAAATGAAGCAGCTGTCTTAGATGCCATGTACTCAGAACAGATGTCGCCTGAATATGTCGGTTCAACGATTTCTTTAAAGGTAAATGATCGCCAAGAGAATGTTACATTCAACCATTTGAAGAAGTATAGTATTTTCAATTATCGCACTGCGGGTACTACTATTGTTGTCAGTAATAAGTTATTTGCCGGTTTAGCAAAAGAAATTCAACAAGAAGATATGCATTTGAATAAAATCACAAATGAAGATGATGCTGAGCAGTTAACAAAGGACATTCGAACAATCATGTCGGATAAAGCAAGATTTTCTAGTTTCTATGCAGATTATGCTGCTGGATTAGAAGCATCAGGATTAATGATCTTCATGGGCGGGTTCTTAGGGTTAGTATTCCTTACAGCAACAGGAAGCATCATCTATTTCAAACAATTAACAGAAGCGAACTCTGACAAAGAGCGCTATGAAATTTTGCATAAAATCGGTGTGAATAAAAAGGAAATACGATTAGTGATTGCCAAACAAATGGCATTTATCTTTGGATTACCTTTGATTGCGGGAATAGCCCATTGCGCTGTGGCATTAACGGCTTTATCGCGATTGTTACAAATCAGCTTAGTTATTCCAGTAATGATCTGTATGGGCGTATACACATGTATTTACATCGCTTATTACTTCTTGACGGTCAATGCTTACTACAAAACAGTAACGAAAACAAAATAAAGGTTAGTGAAGGGGGAAAATAATGAAAAAGTTAATCATATTTGTATCAGTAATAATTGTGGTGGTCGTTGGGGCTTTCTTTTTTCTACAAAATGTTAATATAAACAGACTAGGGACAGACAATTATTATGTTCAAATTAAAGGTAAGGGTGAGAAGTTTGAAAGTAAAGCAGATAGTGGGGAGAAATACGTATATTATGAATATACTTTACCTGGATTTAATGAAGATGGCGTAGAGAAAGTGTTTACTTTTACAAGTAGTAAGCAACTCCGTGAGGAAGCATATCTAAATTTGTTTGTGAAAGACGAGAAAGTGAAATCTTATAAAGAAGTTAAACTGGAGGATATTTCTTATAAGGCTCAGGAAAAGCTGAAATGAATCCATCCATACCTCAAAAACAAAGAATTGTTTCATTAGATATCATTCGCGGACTAGCATTATTTGGCATCATGTTTATCAATGTAAGGGGATATATGCTGGTCATTGAAGGAACATTAATACCTGATTACAGCGGTGCTAATGGCGTAATTGAAACACTGATAGCTTTGTTTGTGGAAAAGAAGTTTTTCTCTATCTTTTCCTTTCTGTTTGGCGTGGGATTTTATATTTTCGCTTCGCGTGCTGAAAAGCGGGGCGATAAGCCAAGATGGCGTTTTACAAGGCGATTGATGGCTCTCTTTTTAATAGGAATCATCCATGTGCTGTTTTTTTGGGGCTCTATCTTAGCTATTTATGCAGTAGTTGGTCTGCTGCTTCTTCCCTTTTATCGTGCCCAGGTTGCTACAATCAGCAAATGGCTTGGGGCTATTACCGGTATTTACTTGATTGCACTCCTTATGAAGATTACATTTGGGGGAGCAGGGGCTTTTACAGGAGTACTGGAATTTATTATTTCGGATTTAACATTAATCTTTATTATGTTTTTAGCAGGATTTCTGGCAGCAAAGGCAGATTGGATTAGCCGTATCAGTGATTTGAGAAAGCAAATGAGATGGATACAGATGAGTATGTTGCCTATATGTATTGGTTTTTCTATTTGGATTTGGGTAGCTTCTCAAAGTAGTGCAGAGAAACTTCCTCAGATTATTGCTTTAGGGACTATTCCGATGGTCATATTGTATTTAACAACGATGTTCTCAATATTGGAGAATGAGAAAGTCCAACATTTCTTTAAGCCCGTTTCGCGTGTTGGTCAGATGGCTCTTACTAATTATGTCGCACAAAGCTTTATAGGATCAGCTATGATCTCATTCATGAATCTTGAAATGGTATCACCTATACATGCTGTCATCATCTCTTCTTTGATTTTTGCCTTACAAATTATTTATAGTGTTGTTTGGTTTAAATTCTTTAAGATGGGACCATTAGAGAGAGTATGGCGGTTTATGACATATGGGAAAAATGGAAGAGTCAGAAAAATAAAAAGTGAAGTTCACTCTATAGCGAAGCATAATTAAAAGTGAAGGACTTAGTTATCCCGATTAAAGATAACTAAGTCTTTTTCATTATGAAACAACATCTAAAACGTGCTGTCATTTCGAATGCTTTTGTTTAAACTGGCGTACCTATGCTATATACTACTTATTAATACTAACACAGAGGAATTTGGGCGGAGGAGTCATGACATGTCACTAAAAAATACGAAGGTTTTAATTATAGATGATGAAGAGGACATCCTAAGAATTTTAAAAACAGTGCTAACAAAAGAAGGAATAGATCATATCTATACTTCGACAACAGTGAGGGACGGATTTATGCAATTCCAGCAAAAAAAGCCTGACATTGTTTTGCTAGATATTATGTTACCCGATGGCGAAGGGTATGACGTTTGCAAACAAATAAGAAGCATCTCTAACGTGCCCATCTTATTTTTATCCGCAAAAACAGAGGAAATTGACAAAATTCTAGGATTTGCTATCGGTGGTGACGACTATATTGTAAAGCCATTTAGCCCCAAAGAAGTGGCTTATCGTGTAAAAGCACAATTACGTAGAGCTGAATATATCCAGCCTGATAAGGAAGACACGCTATTGAAAGCAGGTCCTTTTGAATTAAATGAACAAAGGGCAGAATTAAAAAAGAATGGTGAAATTATTGAACTAAGGCCTAAAGAGCTGGGTTTAATATCGTATCTTCTTAAGAACGCGAATCGAATTATTAGCAAAGAAAGCCTCTATGACCATGTGTGGGGGGAAGATTTTATAGGGTATGACAATACGGTCATGGTACACATTCGCAGGTTAAGGGAGAAAATGGAGGAACAGCCCTCCGACCCTCAATATCTAATTACAGTAAAAGGCTTAGGGTATAAACTTGTTGTAAGGGACGAATAACCCATGAAATGGTGGTTAACGGGAAGATATTTATTATCCATTGTGTTGGTAGTCATAGTCGTGCTTATTATAAATATCCTGATTGTATTGGGCTTGCTCGTGACCTATTCTGTGTCGCCGAATCCCTCTTTTCAAAACAGAGAGATATCTGCGGAAGCATTTACGAAAGGGTTCCGTGATTACATAGAGATAGCAAATAATCAGGTGACAATCAGTGAAAAAGGAAAAAAAGAGCTTGAAGCCAATAAGTCCTGGATACAAATATTAGACGAAAATGGCAAGGAAATATACGGATATCGATTGCCAGAAGAGGTAAAGAAGAAATACACACCATTAGAAGCCATTCAAATGCACAAATATAAGGAAATTAATGGTGAAACCACTGTTTTTGTGAGTGGAAAAGAAATAAATCGAAAAAACTACAGTTTTTTTATTGGAATTGAAGATCGTAATATCGGTAAATATGTCTTGTCATATGACTATCGGGACATTTTCCAAGTGTTTAAAGTAGGAAGCCTTATTTTCATTATTATTGATGGATTAATTGCATTAGTGATCGGGTATTTATTCAGTAAAAGACTGACCAAGCCATTACACCTGTTAATTGATGGGATCAAAAGGTTGGCAAATAAAGAATATAATATAAATTATGAACCCAAAGGAATCTACAAAGATATTTTTTATAATGTTAATTATTTATCAAATGAACTAAGAATGAACGAAATTGAACGAAAAAAACTAGATAAAATGAAGGAAGAGTGGATTTCGAATATCTCTCATGATATCAAAACGCCGTTAGCCTCCATCTTAGGTTATGCCGAAATGATGAAAGATCCAGACTATCAATTTTCATTAGAAGAAATGATGGAATATGCCGAAATCATTGAAAGTAAATCACTATATATGAATGAGGTTATCGAGGATTTAAACTTAAGCACAAGGTTGAAAAATAAAGAATTAAGTTTAAATAAAAAGACGATTAATATGGTGACTCTTCTACGGAATATGGTGATTGATATTTTGAATGACGTCAAGTATTCCGATAGACACATTGAATTTCAGTGTGATCAAGAAACGATTGTAATAGATGTTGATGAGATTCTCATTCGGAGAGCGATAAGTAATCTGATCTATAATGCGATGGTTCATAATGATCATAATGTAAACATTGTTGTCCGAATTGAAAAGAAGGAACAGGTACACATCATCATTCAAGATGATGGAAAAGGCATACAGAAAAAAGAGCTAGAAAGGATTTTTGATCGGTATTATCGGGGAACAAACACTGGGGAGTTACATAAAGGCTCTGGACTTGGTATGGCGATCGCTAATGATGTTATTCGGGTACACGGTGGAGAAATTAAAATCAATAGTGTGGTGGGTTACGGAACAACGATTGATATTCTATTATAAAAGGAGATGATGTGGAGTTCTGGCAACGAGAGAAAGAACGCAGGTTGAATATCATATGAACAGAGGAGCAACGGCTTGCCGGGGCTTCTTTTTTTTGAAATTTTGTCCATAAGACTTCTAATTAGAGTTCTGATACTTATATATGGTTAAATATACAATAAGGATAGATATTCCTGATTATTTAAATACGAGGTGGAGGAATCGTCTATGAAATTGTATGTAACCGTTAAAAGCTTGGGTAAACGTAAGAATGTACTGACCAAAATTGGCATAGAGCTTCCAGTCGTTCCGACAACACTGAGGGAGCTCATTACGGAAGTGGTTAATGTCAATGTTCAGGAGTTAAAGGATAAGCAACAAAGTACGGCGCTGGTGCCATTCCTAACAGGGGCGGAGATCGAGGCGCGTAGAGAGAGTGGAAAGGTAGGATTCGGCTCGGTGTATAACGAACAGAGTCCTGATGTTACGAAGGCAGTAGAGACCGCATTATTAGCTTTTGAAGATGGGTTATATAAAGTATTTATTCGTGAAGAAGAGAATAGTCATTTAGAATCGACACTTAAGCTTATGGAAGAAGATGAAATTGTATTTATCAGGTTCACAATGTTAGCTGGAAGCCTATGGTGAAGGGGGATAATGATTGATGGAGAAGCAGGAACGAGAGAAACGTTATTATGCATCATTACATGAAATGGCTGAGGGGTTAGATCCTCTTTTAGCTCCATTAGCTCAGTTGGTGGTAGAGTTGGGGCAGATTCAATATGTACGTCAGGATGAAGATTGTTTTTTGAAATGCCAAGAGATATTGCATTCACTTGCTGCGGGGAATGATGAGGTATTGTTCGAACCACTGGTGAAAGTCATGAGGCTACTTACGAATGAGTATACGGGAGAAGTCTTTAATTATATTACTAATCATACGACAGAATACCCTTATGGCACAGGATACGAACGTAGACCTTTCCGTACATCGGAACGGAGCGCCCACATGGGCCAGGTGATTAACAAGATGAGTTCACTTTTATCCATGGAATGTCATGATTTTGCAATTATTGATTATTTGACGTTAGCGAACTATCCATTGAGGCAGAATTATCAGTTGGCACAGACGATTAGTGACGTTATTGCCTTCGAGCTAGATTGTAACAATGTAGAGATCATTGCAGCATTAAAGGAAATTGTATATGGAGATAATCAAACAGCGTTACTTACGCATGGGATGATAAAAGGAATCTTTATGAGTCACCAATCGGACTTGTACGTGATGATGGGTGAGCTATTAACGGCTGCACGATTACAAGAGGGGCTTCGACAATCCATTGTGGAACGAATGGACGAGGGGACGCTTGAGGCGAATCTATACATGCTGAAGGTCATCATAGATCAAGGTTATATTCGTTATAGTTCTGTCGTGAGAGCGCTTGGTGTATGGACAGGGATGGGGTTGGAATCAGCGAATCAACGTGTAGCGGGACAACTGATCGAAGGCGCCTATCTTGTCTTAAGTGATGAATCGGTTCGTGCATCGTGGTTGTCTAGTGACAATGCGAATTACGTCTATTTAAGTTTATGGGCTACAGCGGTTTATGAAGAACGTGATTTATTTATTGGAATTAAGTACTTGATGGAGCATGGTGCGCTGTATCAAAAGATCATTGCACAGTACGTACTCGTGAATAGTGAGAATAGAGATGTTCGTTATGAGATTTCTAGACAATACCTAGATGCTACGGACCCTGAATTACAGTATTGGATTCTATCCAACTATAGTTATGAGTACTTCCGTAATTGGGGGGAAGAGGAAGTTGGTATTACAATTGTACATACGCCTCTCTTGGAGGACAAAGAAGAGCGTCGGCGTGAATTTGAGCAGCTTAAGGGCATGTTCCTTGGCATGACGCACAAAGAGATTTCCGGACCTTCTAAAGTGTTGGATTTCGCACATGTTCATTACACGCCGGACCTCCCCGTTCGTAAGATGTTATACCTTACGGCTTATGATATGGACAGTGAATGGATCGCTACAATCATTACTTTGAAGGAACGATTAAGTGCGGATATGCGTGGTGAGTTGTTGTCCTATTTCATGCAGGATACGGATCATTCTGCACAGCGTGAATTTATATTCACATCCCTATCCGATAAAAGTATGCTTAATCGCGAGAAAGCACTCGACAAGGCGAAGAAATTGACGTTATCGGATGAAGAGTTGAAACTAATAGAAGGTTTATTGAAGCTCAAGACAGGGTCCTTACGTCAAAGTGCCATTGAGTTGCTGTTACGTCAGCCAGAGGCTAATGTGAAAATCTCACTAACGCGTCTATTACAAGGTAAGAGTGAATTACAACGACTGGCGGCACTGGAGACCATTGTCGAAATTTATGGAGACAGTGAACGAACCAAGCAGTATGAAGGCCTAAGTTCACTACCTCATTTAATTGAGAATCCCACGCATAAGGAGCAGCAATTGATTGGAAAGCTTGGTCAAGAGAATGAATATACTAAATCGAATGGCTTCGGTCTATTTGATCCGAATATGATCGAAACTTGGCTTACAGAAGCTCCGGAAATTGGAGAATTTGAGTGGAAGAACATCTTCAGATTATCGACAGAAGAGGTGATTCTGTTCCTCTCTGGGCTGGAGCAAGAAATTCATAATCATCGTGACTATGAGTATGAGGTAGAATATTACTCTGGTTATAAGGATACGTTGCTACTCGGTACAGCTTTAAGAAGGCTTCGTCCATTTCAAGATGAAGAGGAAGATACAGCAGAGCTTACGAAATATCCGTTGTATGAGGTGTGGAGAGATTACTTAGAACGGAGTCATTTAGGTGCTACTGAATTAATGCAGCTCTATTTCTATTCTCTACTTGACCCTCTTGATCAGACATTGAACCAGTATTATCATTATTTCTCTGATGGTGAAATGGATTACACGGAGCTTGCGAAGCATACGTTGCTTGAGGGTTGGCGTAAGGAGTTTGCGGAGCAGGTGTATCCTGTTGCTCAGATTCAAGAGATTAAAGATGCACTCAAACAATTTAAGTATAGAGATCAGATCATTACTCTTATTCATGCATACTTCATAGATAGTGATAAACGTTCAACATTTAATTTGAGCGTAGATGCTCTAAATGCTGTGATGCAAGCGATGCCTAAGGAGAAGGTGTCCACTGAATGGGGAATATTCAAGCTCTTAGTGAATCCGTGGTTCTCCATGTCCCGTAGTCGAATGTATGATGATGACAGCTTTAAGCGAGTGTTCCATACTTTTTATGCATTTAATATCATGAATCCGAAAGATAAGGGTGACTCGGTACTTGACTTAGAGGATTACTTGCGTGCTTTTGAAGCGGGAATGATCGGAAGAGGAGAAGTATATCGGGAATTGTTAGGGAGTCATGACAGTCGCCATCATATGAACAGGATTACATCTAAACGATATGATTGGATAGATGCCAAACCTGAGCTAGTTACGATTCGACAGACTGCTGTAGAGAGAATTCTAGAGATAGAGCTCGAACGTGGCGATCTAGCGACTGATGTTACACCTCTAGCCATGGTACTGAATCGGATCGAGGGTATGGAGCATTTCATTCATATATTATCTGGTTTAGAGCAGGACACTTTCATTCGTGGTTATATCTATGGATATGGGGACAGTATCACGAAGAAGGAAACGTTCAGTCATTTACTGAAGATCAGTTATCCACGCGAGGGTGAAGATGACACATGCTTGAGGGAAATGCTTGTAGGTCATCATATTACGGAGAAAAGATTGTTAGAAGCAGCAATGTATGCTCCTCAGTGGTTAGATATTGTAGCTAAATATCTAGATTGGGAGGGTCTGCGTAGTGCAGCTTGGTATTTCCATGCGCATATTAATGAAGGTTTCTCTGCTGAGAAAGAAACGGTGGTGGCACATTATTCGCCGATTTCAGCACAGGATTTTAATGATGGTGCCTTTGATATAAGCTGGTTTAAAGAGGCTTATGATACGTTGGGGGAGAAGCGGTTCGATTTATTGTACGATTGTGCTAAATATATCTCAGCCGGAGCTAACCACCGAAGATCACAACTGTTCGCAGATGCGACACTGGGCAAGCTAGATATTATGGAAATACAGAAGTCCGTAGAAGAGAAGCGGAATAAGGATCACTTGCTCTGTTATAGCCTTATTTCATTACGTGATGATCGTGAACAGGATATTCGTGAGCGATATGAGTTCATTCAGCAGTTTCTTGTGCAGAGTAAGAAATTTGGTGCTCAGCGTCGGGCAAGTGAAGGCATGATCTCTCAGATAGCCCTTGGCAATTTGGCGAGAAATGCAGGGTATGGGGATGTCATTCGGTTGATGTGGGATATGGAAGCGCGTAAGTTGGACGATATGCAATCCTTCTTCGAACCTCACCATCTAGATGAGGAGACGACAGTACAGCTTCTTATTGATGACGAAGGTAAGTCAGAGATTGGTAGTATGCGTAAAGGTAAAGCGTTGAAATCCGTTCCTGCAAAGTATAAGAAAGATGAGTATATTGTTGCTTTGAAAGAAATGAAGGTTGAACTGACAGATCAATACCGGAGAGCACGTAAGGAGCTTGAACGCTCGATGGAATCAGGGAATACATTTACTCTGCAAGAGTTGAAGGGGTTATCAGGAAATCCAGTCATCACGCCTCTACTGCGGACGTTGGTGTTTAAATCAGGTGAGACTTTGGGATACTTCGATGCAGCTACAGGTGGACTTCTCGATCCAGCAGGTAAATTAGTTCTTATTAGGGAACAAGAAGAACTCCTTATTGCACACCCTCTTCATTTATATAAAAGTGGTCATTGGAGTCAGTATCAAAAGGACTTGTTCGATCGTCAACTTCGTCAGCCATTCAAGCAGGTATTCCGTGAGTTATACCTTCCTAATGCTGATGAACAGGCTCATGAAACCGTTTCTCGTAGATACGCTGGGCATCAAATTCAACCGAGAAAAACAGTCTCCTTACTCAAAGGTCGGCAGTGGACAGTTAGCTATGAAGAGGGACTACAGAAGGTATACTATGCGGAGAATTTGATCGTGAATCTCTATGCGATGGCGGATTGGTTCTCTCCCTCAGAGAGTGAAGCACCTACGCTTGAGACAGTTCAATTCTTTGATCGCAACACCTATAAGAGCGTAGCTTTGGATAAGGTTCCTCCGATACTGTTCTCAGAAGTGATGCGAGACGTAGATTTAGTCGTGAGCGTCGCGCATGTTGGAGGCGTTGATCCGGAAGCTAGTCTGACCACGATAGAGATGCGAAGCGTCATCGTCAGAGAGTCACTTCGTCTCTTGAAGATTGATAATGTTCGTATAGAAGGTAATTATGCTCGAATTGAAGGTTCCCTAGGTGAGTATGGGGTACATTTAGGTAGCGGTATGGTCTACAGACAAGCTACGGGCGCTATGCATATCATTCCTGTACATTCACAGCATAGAGGCCGTATATTCCTACCCTTCATGGATGAAGATCCGAAGACAGCCGAAGTTCTGTCCAAGATCGTGATGTTGGCTGAGGATAAGAAGATTAAAGATCCACAAATTCTAATGCAACTGCAATCATAAGTGATATTTCAGCGGTATCTAAGAAAGAATATGGGCTGAACATACTATGATGAATAGGGAAGCCACGGCATATGCTGTGGCTTCTTATATGTGAGTACACGATGCAAACTGTAGAACAGGGACGGAAGTTAACTAAAGTCTATCTTGTTTGAGTTCATTATTTTCATAAAGAGGATGATATTGGATTAATAGAGGATATAATAAAATATATATAAATGTTTTTTGAAAGGAACCGTGTTGATGGCCAATCTACAGTTAATCCTAGTTATTTTTTTTGGTTCTAGTTTTTATTTCAGTTTGGAGACTGGAAACCCAGAGGTGAGTACATTTATTATAACCATGGCTATCGTTTGTCTCATATTTTTTATTCTATTTAAATATGATGAACGGCATACAAAAAGCCTGAGGGAATGGATGCAAGATAATCACGATCAGATTAGGAATTCCGGCGCGACTTACAATGGGTTCCTCATAGATAATCAGACTGAATTCATCCGTTATGAGATCTGCCTTTCATTGGGTATCATTAGTTATCGGAATTATACGAGCTATTATATTAAGGAATATCACCCAACACCGCTCATCGCGTTATTATTTATTGGATTTACTCTCCTATTTGGATTATGGGCTTTTCCCAAAGGTCCCATCAATACGTTTCTTGCGCTGAGTAATACCATTTTCGCCAAGCCCCATAATATATATGAGGTTACAAGAGAGATTCGGTCTATGTAAGACACTTATGATTAGCCCGAGCGTAAGATTAAACTTGGAAAAAATTGTAAATATATAGCTATTACGTTATACTTCATATAGCAATTATATCGTCACGGGAGCTTGGTGGGACCAGGCTGAGAGGATAGTTATAACTATCGACCGTCAAACCTGATCTGGATAATGCCAGCGGAGGAAATGGAGTTTTATTTCTATTTGTCTACTCTAAGGCCGCATCTTACACAGGTGCGGTCTTTTCTATGGAGTAGACTGTACTCCGCTTGATCAAATCACCTTTATTTAGGAGGAAATGAGATGACAAGCGAAATGAAGAAGGATCAAATCAATTTATCAGCTTTTCCAGCAAGTCAAAAAGTATATGTAAAGGGTTCACGTCCAGATATTCAGGTGCCGATGAGGAAAATTACACTTAGTCCGACTTCGAGTATTCATGGAGAAGAGGAGAATGCCCCGATCCATGTCTATGACACAAGTGGCGCTTATACGGATGCTGACATTTATACCGATATCCGTCAAGGCTTAGAGCCCAATCGGTTACGGTGGATCGAAGAACGTGGAGATGCAGAAGCTTACGTGGGAAGAACCATCAAGCCTGAGGATAATGGTAACGCAAATGGTAAAGCTGTGGCGGAAGTATTTCCAGCGCTTCAAAGAAATCCTTTACGTGCGAAGAGAGAACATAATGTCACTCAAATGCACTATGCACGTAAAGGCATCATTACAGCGGAAATGGAATACGTCGCTATACGTGAGAACGTGGCACCGGAATTTGTAAGAGATGAAGTAGCTCGTGGTCGCGCCATCATCCCAGCGAACATCAATCACCCTGAGAGTGAACCTATGATTATTGGACGGAATTTCTTGGTGAAAATCAATGCCAATATTGGGAACTCAGCTGTATCTTCATCTATCGAGGAAGAAGTGGAGAAGATGAGATGGGCGACACGTTGGGGTGCAGACAACATAATGGATCTATCCACGGGTAAAAATATTCACACGACGCGCGAGTGGATCGTTCGCAATTCCCCTGTTCCTATTGGTACGGTACCGATCTATCAGGCTTTGGAAAAGGTGAATGGTAAAGCGGAGGATTTAACGTGGGAAGTTTATCGCGATACACTCATCGAGCAAGCGGAACAAGGTATTGATTATTTCACTATTCACGCTGGCGTTCTGCTTCGCTATATTCCGTTGACTGCACAGCGAATGACAGGCATTGTTTCAAGGGGCGGATCTATTATGGCCGCGTGGTGCCTTGCGCATCACGAAGAGAACTTTCTCTATACCCATTTTGAAGACATATGTGAGATCATGAAGATGTACGATGTATCGTTCTCCCTTGGGGATGGCTTGCGTCCAGGTTCGATTGCAGATGCTAATGATGCAGCGCAATTCGCTGAATTAGAGACGTTGGGTGAATTAACGGCAATCGCTTGGCGTCATGATGTTCAGGTGATGGTCGAAGGACCAGGACATGTGCCAATGCATTTGATAAAAGAGAACATGGATAAGCAACTTGAAATCTGCAATGAAGCACCTTTTTATACGTTAGGTCCACTTACGACAGATATCGCACCGGGTTATGATCATATCACCTCTGCCGTTGGTGCGGCGATGATCGGTTGGTTCGGTACAGCCATGCTATGTTACGCCGAAGGAGCATCTTGGTCTGCCGAACAAGGAGGATGTACGAGAAGGGGGCATCACTTATAAAATAGCAGCACATGCCGCAGATTTGGCAAAAGGTCATAAAGGAGCACAAGATCGCGATAACGCTCTCTCCAAAGCCCGATTCGAGTTCCGTTGGCGTGATCAATTTCATTTATCGCTAGATCCTGAGCGAGCACTTGAATATCACGATGAGACACTACCTGCCGAAGGAGCCAAAACGGCCCACTTCTGCTCCATGTGCGGACCGAAATTCTGTAGTATGAGGATTTCCCACGATATCCGTGATGCTACGAGAGCCCTGAAGCAAGAGGAACAGGAAACAATAGAGGCGGGAATGTTAGAGAAAGCAGAAGAATTTAAAAAGGGTGGTAACGTCATATATAAATAGATGAAACTCAAGTGAAATAAAGACGATCAATAACTTCTCCGCTGGTATTATCTAGATCAGGTTTGACGATATATAGACCCGAAGATAGACACTGTGAAATCATGTGTCCGTCTTTCGGGTCTATTGTGTTTATGATGCGAATATAGGCCATGGAATTTCTGATTCATTATTACACTGAGGTATTCAAATTTGGATCATTAACAACTTTATGGGTAGCATGTGGCTTGCCATCGAGTGAGAAATAAGTCCACATTCGAAGAAGGCGCTCGAAAGGGCCGTTCTTAAACCATCGAAGTAGTAGGCTCGTAAGTACAGCTTGCATTGCATATATGAGCAGAGCCAATAGAAAGCCGTTCAGAATGCTGATTTGCCCGAACCAACCCAACCCATAGCCATAAAATAGGGTCGTACAAATGACGGTTTGCATCAGATAGTTCGTTATAGACATCCGCCCGATGGCTTCAAACGCGGATACGAGCCGTGATCGCTTCGATACGTACGATAAGACAAGAGCTAGCGCAAAAATATACCCAAATCCGAGTAACTGTCCACCAGCGGCACGGAAGACGCCGCTCCAAGGGGAGTCCGGTTGCAGTATAGCTATGCTCTTAAACCCTAGTCCAAGCGGTAGAAGAGTAGCCGTCCCCCACACATATCTGCGTCTCTCGCGCCGTGGATTGTGAAACCACTGTTTGTTTGCGGCGGCGATCCCGAACAAGAACGTCGGAATCAGTACGATGGGTGCAAAAAGTATCAACAAGATGATCATAGCGCCTGGCGGTAAACCAAACGGATCTTCGGTTAAGCGAAACTGGGCAATTTCCGAATAGGTTCCTTCACCATAGATTTCAATAGATTTCGTAACATACTCTTGCATTTGTGTTTCCTCTGCAGCTGTCGTCTTATTTATGTTGTAGCTTAGGCCCGGTATTACTAAGCTCAGTAGGATTCCCCATATGATCAGCGTTTTGGGTTTCCTCTTAACGAATAGTAGCAAAGCGAAGCCTACTCCCCCGTAGAATACTAGAATGTCACCCTCCCATAACAATAGGATGTGCATCAATCCTAACACGATGAGCATGAGGAAGCGTCGAACTAATGGCCACTTGGGCTTAAGATTACGCTGTACCAAGCTTTCTCGAAGCTTATATAAGCTGTAGCCAAACAGGAACATAAAGATCGGCACAAAGCTACCCACAAATGTAATATTCAATACCTGATACACTATAGTATCCAAGCTTGTAGGGTTGAACAGCGACAGTTTATCTTGCCCGTACATGCCATGCTGGAAAATAAGCATATTTGCAATAAGGATACCGAGTAAGCAGAAGCCGCGAATCGAATCTATAACGCGAACACGGTTTCCTGTATGTATTGGATTCATCTTTCCCACCACCTTTTTTATAATTATAATCATTCAAGCTGAACAGCTAAGGAACAGAATCATAACATTACCTTAATTTTATCTAACTCTGTTCAACCAATGTTAAGGTTTATATGCTAGCATTACAACAGGTGATGAGGAATGAATATGAATAAAATAGTTATCGTTGATGATGAGCCTTCTATTGTGAAAATGCTACAACTCGTGCTTCAAAAGGAAGGTTTCCACCAACTGTATACAGCTGGAACCTGCCAAGAAGCACTCGATACAATTGCTCGTAACGGAGCTGATATCGATCTGCTCGATGTCATGCTACCGGACGGTAGTGGTTTTGAATTATGTTCAAAAATCCGCCAATTAGGTAACCCTCATATTTTATTGTTGACTGCTAAGGTGTCTGATTTTGATGTTCTGACCGGATTTGAAAATTAATTGTTTGTTATATGCTGACGGAACGGGATATGGTCTGAAATGGAGAACCGTATGGAATTACGATTGAAAGCGAAATAAATGTAGGTACAATGATTTGTATTGATATTTCTAAACAGATTAGGTAAAGATCCCTGTCGTATTAACAATTCATCATGTTAATGCGATGGGCTCTTTTTTGTTGCTAAAGATAATCCATAATATTTTCCTGAAATATAACTTTTCATACTTCTTTTCCATCTAATCTTATAGAGGGTAAAAAAAGGGGAGGAACATTCGTGTGCAAATGGAACTTGAGGTAAAGAAAGCCCAACACGGAGATAAAGAGGCCTTTATTCGATTATTTCGAAGTATAGAGCTGGAGCTATACGGCTTAGCCAAGTCCATTGTTAAGCGGGATGAGGACTGCGCTGATGTATTTCAGGAGACTACGTTAAAGGCATACAAGGCGTTAACCACCCTTAAAGAACCTAAGTTTTTCAAAACATGGGTCATTCGAATTCTGATTAACGAGTGCAACCAGTTACTGCGTAAGCAGGAACTAACCGTGGCCGATCCTCAAGAAGTATCCTACTTACCTCCGAGGTACTTCGAGAACTATGATAAGGTTGATCTTCAGGTGGCAGTTGATCACCTGGACGCATCGCTGCGAGTTGTTATTACCTTGTTTTATTATCAGGACATGCCGATTAAACAAATCTCCAGCGTTCTGAATATTTCCGAAGGTGCTGTAAAAACGCGTCTTCATCGAGCTCAAGGTATTTTAGCTGAATGGTATCAATATTCCCTTGAAAGGAAGATGATTTGTGAGCCCATTTAATCTGGATATGGAAATAAAAAAGGGAAATAGGGAGGTACCCCAGCAACTCCCCGATCTCATACGGATACGTCAGGATGAAACATACGCATCGTTAGACGACATACCGATACAAACCGTTGTGAAGACAGGTAAACCAAAGACTGTTCGCAGTATGCTTCTTGTTATTTCAGCGGCGGTAATTATGGGTATTTGCGTTATCGGGAGTGGATTCATATCCCCTGCTATGGCCGATTCTCTGAAAAAAATCCCACTGGTAAGCAGCATATTCCAACTGGCGGGGGATCTTGGACTGAAAACCGCCGTTGAAATGGGTCTAGCAACAACGGTCAATCACAGTGATACACATGATGGCGTGACCCTAAGCGTACCTCAAGTGATGTATGATGGAACACGTGTATCCATTGCTATTCAACGGGAGGCACAAGGCATGACTAGCAATCTATTTGGAAGTTATGATAATCCAGAGGGAATAGTCATCTTTGAGCCTGAAGGAACACGGGGCACAATGAAAGGCATTAGCCTATCTATAGACGGAAAACCACTGAATCCTGATTCTATCTCATTTGAAGATCAGATTCACATAGTTAGTTATGCGGGTGCCGATAAAAACTCTAGTATTATTGAATTTTTAGACTTATCTAACCAAGGTCTAGATCATTCATCCTTCCCATCTCAATTTGAATTAAGACTAGAGATATCATTGGAGGGGATTCATAATCCGTTTATCATTGATATTCCCGTTAAGAATACATTGAAGAACAGTATCGTGTTAACACCGGATGTGGCTTCATCACATGACAACGTGACCGTAACTTTGGAAAAGGCGGAACTTAGTCCTGTGACGACAAGATTAGCATTTGTTGTAGATGGAACCTCTTTGGAAATTCCTGAAAAATATAAAAGTTTTGGAACTAGTATATTAGGATTGAGTTACGATGTATTTGATGACCAGGGAAACGAACTGAAACTATTAAGGGGTCAAGGCAATGACGAGGAAGTGAAAGGCTACAAGTACTTAGATCTCTTATATGAACCTTTAAGCACAACGTCTACCTTTTTCACAATTAAGCCATATACAAATGTATACAAGGATAATAATAAAAATGGGGGTGAATACTTGCTTGATAAGGACGGGTGGCCAATTAAGGAGTATGTCAAAGAATTAGAAATGAAAATTTATATTGCAGAATAATCAAATTTATCAATGTATTTAGGAGTACCATGGATTGCACATTGATATATATTGATATTTCTAAACAGATGTAGGTAAAGATCCCTGTCGTATTAACAATTCATCATGTTAATGCGATGGGGATCTCTTTTTATTTTTAAAGATGCCTCCCAAATTCATAAATTATGAAGTGGTTTCTACATTATTTCTACACATGTATAGGGTAAAGTAGTAATCATTCGTGAGCAGAAATATTAAATTTGGGGGAATTATGATGAGGAAAAGTATAATCATAGGCACTTTAACGTTACTTCTAAGTGTTGGCTTAACAGGCTGTCAATGGGGTGATAACGCTTCTACAGCTAAATCTGATCAAGTAAATAACAGCGCAGTCGCTGTACCTTGGGTAGCCACCAAAAATACGACACGTGTAAATACTTCTGATCCCATTGAGGCTGCTATTACGGTATCTCGTACGCTCTGGACAGCTGAAGGTGAGAACAATAGACCTTCGAGTGTTGTGCTAACAGATGTGAGTAATTGGCAGATTGCAGCGGCAAGTGCCGATTTGATCCATCATCCTAACAATGGCCCTATTCTTTATATCAATAAAGAGGGAGTTCCTACGGAAACCTTAAATGAACTGAAACGGTTGGAGCCTAAGGGCGCTGAAGGAAATAATGGAATACAAGTGGTGCTAGTCGGTCCTATTGCTTCTAATGTGGAAGAACAATTAGATTCCTTGAATCTGAAGGTAGATAGAATTGAAGGTAAGGAACCTGCGGCTGTGGCACAAGCAATTGATTCCTATTATGAAAAAGCCGCTGGCGCACTTCCCCAATCGGTTATTATTGGATCGATGGATGAACCTGAGTATACGCTTCCTGCTGTAAATTGGATAGCACATATGCCTGAGCCTTTACTCTATGTAACCAAAAACGAAATTCCTAAGCCAACAATGAATGCTCTACAACAACGGAATGGAAAAGCTTCGATCTATGTACTAGGTCCTGAATCCGTGATATCGGCAAAAGTGGAGAATGAACTAAGAACATACGGATCGGTAACTCGTATTTCTGGAAATGATCCATATGAGAACGCCATTGCTTTTGCGCAGTTTAAGGATTCAACGAATCAATTCGGGTGGGGAATAACGACGCCGGGTCATAACTTATCCTTTTTGACAAAGGATTCTACGATGTTAGCTATTGCAGCAGCGCCATTCTCTCATTTGGGGAAACACGCGCCACTGATATTTACAGATACAAAAGGTATGCCGAATTCTGTTATGGCATATACGATGTCTCTTCAGCCTAAATTTAAAAATTCGCCTGCAGAAGGACCTTACAATCATGCATGGTTGACAGGCGATAACAACTCGATTTCTAACTATGCGCAAAGTGAAATTGATGATATGTTGGAAATCACATCTGCCTCAGGAGAAGATACTCATTCTGGGCATTAAGCTTCGCAGGACCTGGATCGTTACAGAATAGAAATATACGAGAACTTCGTAGCTTACTCAAGCTCACGGAGTTTTTGTTATGTGCTCTTATTCGACAAATAATTCTATAATATAGATAAATCTACCATACTGGGGTAAAATGAGAGTTGATAGTTTCTGATCTACTATAGTTAAATTATTCATAGAATAGGAGACACAACATGAAACGATATACTCAAATATTATTATGTTCTATCATCGCCATAGGTGGCATGGCTGCTTTAAGTACCAGCACAAGTAAAGCGGCATCCAATCAATCCGGTCAGGTAAGTATTATGTTGGATGAATATCAACTTCCATTTCCGGTACAGCCAATGGTTAAGGATGGAACAACAATGGTACCGTTTCGGGCGATATCTGAAGCGCTTGGTGTTAAGGTTGTGTGGGATCAGGCTAAACAGGAAATTACAGCATCTAAGTCGGGTGCAGCAGGTAACAAACAAGTCGTACTCACGATGGGAAGTAAGAATGCGGTTGTTGATGGTAGGATCGTAAAATTGATAGCCTCTCCGCAAACGGTAAACGGGAGTACATTGATCCCTTTGAGCTTTTTTAGTACTCAGTTTGGAGCAATTGTCGCTTGGGATCAGGGGACAAAGACGGTATCCATTACATCGCCCAAAGAGGATATATATACGATGGGGTTTTATGCGTTATCTTCATTTGACGAACGATCGATGATCTCTTCCTTCGATTCTGTTGCATTTGGCTGGAGTAGGATTGATAAAGATGGCCAGTTTACCACGGAGGGTAAGGAATATAGATGGCCGCAGGCAGCTGGAACCGTTACGCCTGAATCGCTTATTCAAGAGACAGGTGAGCAAGGTACGACACCTTATCTGATGGTGTACTCGGTTGACGGAGGTCTGGAGCTTACCAAAAATCTAGAAGACATGGAACTTCAGAACAAGACTATTACCGCTATCGTGGATACCGCTTCACAAAAAGGCTTTAAAGGGATCGTGCTCGATCTGGAGGGTCTGGGTTGGAGCGGCGACAAAGCCAAAGCACGTTCGGACTACAACACATTTATTAAGAACTTATCATTGAAGGCAGATCAAGTAGGTCTTAAGCTCAGTATCGTCTTGCATCCATTGAACAGTGCGTATTCGGGATATGATTATAAGACGCTTGCGAGCCTCGCTGATGACTTGATTATTATGGGATATGCCTATGAGGATGAGAAAAACCCAGAGCCACTTGTGAAGGTAGACGAAGCCATTTCATTGGCTTTGAAGGAAGTGGGTAAAGATAAGTTGATTTTAGGTATATCTCTAGCGAGTGAGAACGAGCAATCGGTTAATACCAAGATTGGACTTGCGAAACGTTATGGTCTTAAAGGGATTGCGATCTGGCGCATTGGGATTATAGGACAGGCGGCTTGGAAAGAGATGAATACATCAATCTTCTAGCGATAAGACACTCGTTATACCATAGACCTATGTGAATCTCTTGTTATTAGGAGGATTCACGTAGGTCTTATTTAAAATATAAGGATTAAAGTATGTATTCTGTGCAACTATTTTTCACTATATCCACTTTACCAGTCAAATAAGTGTACGAAATGCAACTACGATAGCGGGCGAAACGAGGATACGGTTAGCAATCAATCTTGAAGTATCAGAACGCTCGAAAATAGAACAAAAGAAGGGGAATGGGTATGGAGCGAAGAGTTTACGTTCCGCCTTTAAAGTTGTGTTCCATCCTTTGAGAATAAATCAAGGAACACGACTTTATCAGCGGATGTAGCCCATAGGCATTTCCTTCCCACCCACAACATGAAATCCCCGACCAAGTACGCCTCAAGGCGTTTATCTTGTATAGCGCTTCCATTGAGGAATCGTAATTGGCTAGGCATTCTCTAATCTAAAGAGATAGAACTGTAACTACATTTTTTGTCGAGTTATTCCGATATGAAGATAGATATATATTTTCTTACATCGAGAGAAGGAGGAGAGGTTGTGTTCAAACGTGTAGAAAGTGAATTGGAGTTAGATCGATTTAATCATATTTGGACAACCGTCTGGCTGGAGAAAGGATATGATCTTGATTTTACTGAAGAGGTTCTGGAACGGTTTGTGATCGTTACAGAAGAGGGTGAGCATATAGGTACATCCGAAATTAAGCCTTACAGTATTCACGAGAGTGAGATCAATCAGATTGCTCCCTTTGCAGATCATCCGAAACTCATTCAGGCAGAAGGAGCAGTAGCAATAATTGATAAGATGGCGGTACTTAAGCATTATCGAGGGCATTTTATTGCAGACCTACTATCAGCAGCCGTTCTTTTCGGTGAGGAGAATAAATTAAAATATTATGTAGCATTAATGGAACCTGTGTTTCAGCGAGCTCTCCGGATTACGTTTCATGTACCTATAGAGAAGGTTGGAGGTAAAGTATATTATAAGGGTGATTACGTTGTGCCAGTGATTATCGATGTAGAGGAGGTTTACAATAATAAAGAGCAGTATCCTTGGATTATCTATCTACAAGAAACAAGTCATATACAGCAGACAGCCCAATAAGTTAATCAAAATTACAGAAAAGAAAGAGATGAGATACTCATGGATATAGTGGCGTTATCGGAACTAGATAAAAGAAATCGGTTATTTATTAAAATTTTGTGGGGAATGCTTACACTTGGTATCGTTACGGATTTCGCCATTGGGTTAAATATTCAAATGATACTTATGCTTGCAGGGTTGGGTTCCGTTGCTTCTGGAGTGGCAACTTTTATGACCTATCGTCAAATTGGGGTTCAATACATAAAATATTATGTAGTGTGTATATTTACTTTAATCGTACTTTTTCTAATTGTGTCAGATCCAAATCCTATCATTAGTACATATTTTCTAGTCTATGTTAATTTAGCGATGATGACATTATATCAAGATCATAAACCAATCATATTTACTGGAATTCTAGGTGCAGCAGTAAGTACATATCTATTCATGGTTCCTTCTTTGAGAGAGCAGTTGTTTCCTCATGATTCCTTAGTCTATATCTACTTGTATCTGGCATTTGCTACTGCCGCTCTTGCATTCTCAGCTAAATTCAGTAAAAAATTGCAGCAACAGGTGGTAAAAGAGCAAGAGGAGACGCTTGTGGCTAAGCATAAGGCGGAAGCGCTTCTGGATAAATTGAAAGCTTCCATTCTGATGCTGAACGAATTCAGTGAAAGACAACAGGAGAACGTTCGTGTTACAGGTAACATTTCCAGGGAAGTGACTCTGACATTCTCTGAGATGGCAGTAGCTATTGAGAAGCAGACGGGGAAGGTAATAAATGTAAGCGAGACAACTCTTATCATCAAAGATGATGTGAAAGAGTTGCTGGACGGAACGATTCAGTTGCAACAGTATTCCGTGGATAATGCTGCTTTGACCGAGGAAAGTAGTACACAGATGGAAGTCTTATCAACAGGCGTAGAAAGTGTACGACAGATTATTGTTCATACCGTGGAGATCATGGAGCTACTGAATAAGGAGAATGAACGCGTTAGTTCTATTGTTGGAACCATCAGTGATATTTCTGAACAGACGAATCTACTTGCGCTTAACGCTGCTATCGAGGCTGCACGTGCCGGAGAGCACGGTCAAGGGTTCGCAGTTGTATCGAATGAAGTTCGTAAGCTTGCGACCAGTTCTCGCAATGCCGCGAATGAAATTGATGGGATTTTGTCTGGTATACGCAAGCAAATCAACGCAGTCGATATTCAGGTGCAACGTGGACAGACGGTAGTGACAGCGAGTAGTGGGGTATCGCGGGAGGTTCAACAACTCATTTCGCGTATTAATGAGAACGCGGGTCGAGTGAAGGTGCATTCTAACATCGTCGGTAATTCTGCGAATCGTCTTCATGAAAGGCAGCTAGTCATATCAGATGATATAACTAATATTGCCGCTACGACGCAGCAGAACATGGCAGCTGTGGAGGAAGTGTACGGAAGCATGGAAACACAGGATCATAAAATAGGTGCAATTGTGGAAGACTACCGAACACTAGATCAATTGATCTCGGAACTGAAGCAACTCGTATCCAAGCATTAATGTAGTAATAAGTTCATGAAAGAGCCCTACTAGACCTTTGATTCGTCTAGTGGGTCTTTGTTATGTTTATAACATGAATATCAATATGAATGCACTCAAGAGGAAAGAATGAGAAATTTGAGAGCCGTCGATTGCTTGAGTCCGAGTCCCATCCCGGCTACAATCGTAGCTCCTGAACGACTGATTCCAGGAATTAAGGCAACGGTCTGAGCAAGCCCAAAGATGGTAGCATCTTTAAGTTTGAGTCCTGTCATTCTTGCGACCGCGTAGATTTCGGATCAACCATAGCGCAATTCCAGTGATAAAGAGGGAGATAGCGATGGTCAGCATTCCTTTAAAGACATCAGAGATGAGATCATTGAACAGAAATCCGACCAGCCCCGCAGGGATAGTTGCAATAATAAGATAGGATGAAGTGGAACCCTTTTTTTTATATAAGCAGAATGACCAACAGTGAGGCAAAATTGACGAGCACCTCAAATCCTAACCCTTCAATCTCTAATCCAAAAAGATTTTGCACAATGATAACATGAGCACTAGAGGACACAGGAATAGGTTCGGTAATACCTTGTACTAAGCCCAAAAAGGCATATTTCAGTAAATTCATGAAATCGTTCATGGTTGTGAAACTCCTCGTTAGTGAAGATTGTGGAGAAACACCATACCATGAACATATCGACGAGAGAGTGATTGGAAGCAGGATGTGTGAACAGAAGTTAAGGCCACATGAATGGCGGTTTGTAACGTTTCTCTTTGTTCGCCAGAGAGATCTGTTTTGTGCGCGACATAATCTTTCGCTGCCTCATTAATCATCTGATCCCATTTATAGACGAAATCTGACCGTTCACCCTTGTAATTGCGGTAACGTTCATCAAGTTCCTCGAACAACTTAGCATAGGAGGAATAGAAATCAAGGGGATGAATCAGTTGAAATACAATTTGAAAAAACTTACGAATGGTGTCGTAATCCAATGTTGATCTAAGATCCTCTATGATAAAGAATAGAGCAACTTGTTGCAACGAATACTTCTTTCCTTCTGCAGCATGTCCAATGAAATCTTTGAAATCCCGTTTAACCCAATTTTGAACAGAGGTTATGGAGAAATGAGTGTATTCAATTTGTGATCCTAAGGACACAATATCATGAAGAGAAAAAGAAGGATGAGTATCTGACTTAATCATTTTTTCAATAATAGATGGAAACGCGGTCGATATAAATGCAGACATGGATGTGCCTTGTGCCAATTCTTGTTCGTGATTTTCTCTCCACATGTCTTGTATGACGGTTCGTGGGGAGTTTGTTGCCCCTACTTGTAGCGAGAGTAATAAGGTTGACATAGCTTTACGGGTAAAAGTTAAAGTTTCCATACAGACACCTTTCTATAATGAATAGTTCATCTGAACTCATCATAAAATGATTCTGTGGTTGTGTCAAAACGACGTACTAAAAGATAATACCTTCTTAGGTTTCTCTAACGAGACAATATGGTCGAATTTCACCACGTATATGCTTTTTAGCCGTTTGATACGGGGGATAGGAAATATTATAATTAGTTCATAAGAACTGTTTGGTTGAACGGTTCAACGATTACGAAGAAGGAGCTTGATATGTTACTGAATTTATTTTTGGTTGCTGTACTGATTATTCTTACCGCTTTTTTCGTTGCTACGGAGTTTGCGATCATTAAACTTCGCCCTAGCAGAGTGAATCAAATGGTTATGGAAGGCAAGAAGAACGCACTTGCTGTTCAGAAGGTTACAAGTAATTTGGACGGATATTTATCAGCCTGTCAGCTTGGTATTACAATAACTGCTCTAGGACTTGGTTGGCTAGGTGAGCCCACAGTAGAGGAGATATTATACCCACTGTTCGAACGACTTGGAATTGGTCAAAGTACAGGACATATTCTCGCATTTATTATCGCCTTCGTATCCATAACATTCCTACATGTTGTATTGGGTGAACTTGCACCTAAGACGCTTGCGATTCAAAAGGCAGAGCAAATCGCAGTTCTTACTGCACCGATCATTATTGTATTTAATAAGATCATGTATCCTTTTATATGGGTATTAAATGGTTCAGCGAATGCGTTCGTAAGAATGTTCGGAATAATGCCTGCCAGTGAACATGAGGAAGCGCACTCAGAGGAAGAGATTCAAATCATTCTGTCCGAGAGTTACGAAAGCGGGAAAATCAACAAAACGGAATATGGATATGTCAGTCGAATCTTTGCATTTGATGATTTACTAGCTAGGGAGATTATGGTACCCCGTACGGATATGGTATGTTTAGATGTGAATCAAACACTTGAAGAGAATATTGCTATTGTGAAAGCAGAACAATACACTCGCTTTTTGGTTACCAAGGGGAGTAAAGATAATATTATTGGTTTCATAAATACAAAAAAGTTTTTCCTGAAATACGACAATAGTAATCCTGATTTCGATTTTAACGCACTGATTCAACCTGTCATGACGGTGCCGGAAAGTTTACCTGTTAAATCACTCCTGTTGAAGATGCAGGATCAGCATGTACACATAGCTCATTTGTTAGATGAATATGGTGGGACATCAGGATTAGTTACGATCGAGGATATATTAGAGGAAATTGTCGGTGAGATCCGTGATGAGTTCGACATAGATGAGAAGAAGCCAATCGAAAAAATAGAGGATCATCGTTACCTGATTGAAGGGAACACCTCTATTGATGATATTAACTTGCAGCTCGGAGTAAATATCGAACATGTGGATGTTGATTCCATTGGAGGTTGGTTGTATAGTCGGCATCCGGAACTTCCGAAAGGTGTTGCGTGGCAATATAACGAATTGACGTTCATTATTCGAGAAAAAGATAAAAATCGTATTCGTAAAATAGAGATTATTCGTGAGAATTCCGAAAAAGAAGAGAATGAACTATAATGAAATGGGGGGGATTTAGAGTTGATTCAACACATTATGAGAGATGATATAGGTCCATATCTTGATATTTTGGCTGAGGTTGAACATAGTAGCTTAAATAGAGGTAATCCCGAACATGAACGTTGGCTTCTCAAACGTATTAACTCTTTCTATGATCGTGGGGCGGTATTTTTGGGTCTCGAGGATGGTAGTAACGGGGAAGTTTCAGGGATTATTTCTGTGTTACATGAAGAGGCACCCCCAGGTATTGATTCATGGGGAGCTAGAGCAGAAGTTCTACAGGTTGGTGTACATAAAAATTATAGAAGACAAGGGATAGGTTCAACTCTCCTTAAGTACGCTGAGCAATTTGCTCGTGATCGTGGGGTATACTGTCTGTTTATGATGACCTATGCCGAGGATCATGATGTTATTGCTTATTATGGGAAGAACGGATTCGTGCCTGTGGCTACGATACCAGATGTGTTCGGACCTCATTTAGAAGGCAACGTTGTTTTGCGTAAGATTATGAGATAGCGTAGAGCCCTATGGATCAGTGAGTTGATCTGGAGGGTCTTTTTTTTTTGCAAATTATAACACTAAAAGTATCCAAATGGGCTCTTAATTGGTATTATTAGGGTTGGATCAGATGTAAGTAAAAAAGGCATAAGGAGAATAGGAAATGAATTGGATCATGTACATGATTATAGGATGTGAAATTGCCTTTTGGGTATTCATCTTACTCGGTTTAACAAGTAGATATATTTTGAAGTTGGAGAAGTTAGGAATTCTATTATTAGCATGCACACCGGTTATTGATCTCATCTTATTAATTGTGACAGGCGTTGATTTATATAAAGGAGCGGTAGCGACTACGGCCCATGCGCTGGCAGCCGTATATATTGGTGTATCCATTGGTTTTGGTAAAAGCATGATTGCGTGGGTAGACAAACGCTTTAAATATTACGTCACGAAACAAGGTGTCGCTCCTCTTAGATTAACAGGTATGCAGTTCGCTAAGCATTATTCAAAAGGATTTGTCAGGCACATAGTAGCCTATGTAATAGGATGTGGCCTTATCCTTGGCATCATTTATATTATTAATGACCCATCTCGCACAGAGGCTCTAAGTAATATGATGAAGATTTGGAGTGTCATCCTAGGTGTGGATTTGATGATTACAAGTAGTTACTTCATTTGGCCACGTCAGGAGAAACGCAAAGCATAAGTCTTTTCGATAAGTTTAAAGTAAACAAATACGCTACTTATAGCTATATAGATTGAACTAAAGTTTGCGCTCACAAGTTCAATCATTTCTATAGACAATCTTGAATATGCGGGTTCGTCTTTAGTTCAATCTATATAGGTAGCGTATTATGGCGGAGAAGAGGCACTCGAACTGAGCCCGTAGGACCTGCTTGTGATATAAGGTTACGCCTTTTTTCTGCTTCTTCGAATCCAAAAAAACAATGCAATAACGATTCCAAGGGCGATGATTACATAAGCGATATTGGAATACACATCCATATACTTAACGACGCTCTCCCAATTGTCCCCGACAGCGGCACCCACGAAGACAAGAAGGATATTCCAGATTAATGTACCAGCCATTGTATAAAGTAGAAATAGCCCGAATTTCATTTTAGCCATGCCTGCTGGGATTGAAATAAGACTGCGAATCAAAGGGACCATCCGGCAAAAGAATACGGTCCAATATCCGTAGCGCTCGAACCAGGCATCTGCTTTGCGGATGTCTTCTTTCTTTATGCGGAGATATCGTCCCCACCGGTCAATGATAGCTTCTAACCTATCCACATTAAGCAAATAACCAATACCGTATAGAATAACTGCGCCGATCATAGATCCAAGGGTTGCCACAGCAATGACGCCTGTAACCGTCAAATTGGTATGGGTTGTCATAAAACCCCCGAAGGTGAGAATGACTTCAGATGGAATCGGAGGGAATATGTTCTCCAAGGCGATCAGTAGAAAAATACCCCAATATCCGTATTGTTCCATGAAACTCGTAATCCAATTTTCCATGTGGAAGATCCTCCAAGTAAGTGATAGCTAGTTTTCAATAGTATAACTGAAATATTCATAATCTGAAAATTTGGGTGCAACAATTAGGAAGATTTGCATGCTTGGTAATATATGATTCTCTTCAATAGAGCTACTAGAACAGGAATGAATTGCTTTTATTCTCGTCCTATGACATAATGAAACGTTAGCTCATGTTTAAATATTGGGCTTTTTTGCAATATAACTTCATGGAGGTAAACAATATAGTGGACCGTTATCCTTTTGAGCATGATCCTACCAAGCCTTTTATTCAGCAAGTTGGCGATTGGGTGGCAGATGTATTCTATGAACTATTACCAGAAGCGGGCTTCGAAGTTCGCGATGAACAGATATATATGGCGTTCCAGTTGGAACGTGCTTTTGCAGATAAGAAGGCGATCTTTGCAGAGGCCGGAGTTGGTACTGGAAAGACGTTGGTCTATTTGTTATATGCCATTTGTTATGCTAGATATACTCGGAAACCGGCTATTATCGCTTGTGCGGACGAGTCATTGATTGAGCAGTTGGTAAAGCCAGAAGGGGATATTGCTAAGTTGGCTCAACATCTTAGCTTAGCAATTGACGCACGTTTGGGGAAATCTCCAGATCAGTATGTGTGTCTAGTGAAGTTAGACGAAGCTAGATTTAAGGACGAGCAAGGGGCACAGTGGGAAGATTTGTACGAGAATCTACCTGAATTTGTTCATAACCCTCAGCCTATGCAGACGTTCTATGCCTATGGAGATCGGAAGAACTATCCACATCTAAATGATGAACAATGGCACAAGATTAACTGGGATTCCTTCCAAGATTGCTTTACGTGTGACAGACGGCATCGTTGTGGACAGACACTATCCAGAGAATATTACCGTCATTCGTCGGACTTGGTGATATGTTCTCACGATTACTATATGGAGCATGTCTGGACATTCGAGGGAAGAAAACGTGAGGGACAACTTCCGCTCTTGCCTGATCATTGTGCGGTCGTATTTGATGAAGGACACTTACTAGAGTCTGCTGCGATGAAGGCTCTTGGTTATAAAATGAAGCATGTCATATTTGAAGAGTTAATTTTACGCTTGCTAGAGGGAAAAGTCCGTGAATCACTTGCTGTGCTTATTGATGAAGCGATTGATCAATCCGAGACAATGTTTCATTTATTAGAGCAGAACAGTGAGAGTATTCCTGGTTCTGATCGGAAGCAGATTCATTTGAACGACAAATTACTACAGGCAGTTCACCATTTCCGGAGTATCTTGACGGCTATCGAGGAAGAGCTTGTATTTGAAAGTGAGTTATATACGTTAGACGATTATCAACTGCGGATTGTGGAAGAACACATTGAGATGATGCAGAAAGCATTGGGACTTTTTGAGAATTCTGAGGCTTTGATATGTTGGGTGACGGATAGTGAAGATGGACTAACCTTGTCCATTATGCCGAAGGCCGTTAAGGAAGTATTGCAGGAACGGGTATTCAATACGAATATGCCAATTGTGTTCTCTTCCGCAACACTCTCTGTTGATGGGTCGTTTCATTATGTAGCGGATAGTCTAGGTCTGGACAATTTCTTATCCTTCTCGGTGAACTCGCCGTATGATTATCCGAATCAGATGCAAGCCTTTGCGCCCAAATTAACGGAGGGGACTTTTGCTGAGAAGTTGGAGATAGCAGGCCAACTGCTGGAACGAACGGAAGGAAGGGCGCTTATCCTATTCCGGACACACGAAGAGTTACAACAGTTCAAACAGCAGATTACGCTAGATCCAAGGTGCGCAGATATGCCATTTTACTATGAAGGTGATCAGGAGATTAGTTATCTTATCTCGGCTTTTCAGAGGAATGAAGCAAGCGTACTATGTGCAGTGAGTCTATGGGAAGGATTGGATGTACCTGGCCCATCCTTATCGAACGTGATTATATGGTCGCTCCCATTCCCTCCAAACGATCCAGTGTTTATGGCGAAGCGTAATGCCTCTGCTTCTCCGTTTGAAGAAGTGGATCTACCTCATATGTTATTACGTCTAAGACAAGGTATGGGGCGTCTGATTCGATCCCGTGGGGACCAAGGGATTATTGCTATTCTTTGCGAAGAACTACAACAGAAGACATCCGTACGAGAGCATGTCCTGTCTGTGATGCCTGAAGGCGTTACGCTACAAGAGACGTTATAGATAGCTTGGAAAATGTGATCATAGCATTACATTACAATTTAATAGCTTGCGAATGGTCATGCTAAGTCGTAACAGAGTCTCGACTGATCTTGATCATCCTCGTGAGATATACAGCAAACAAACCTCAACTCATCAGAAATGATGGATTAAGGTTTGTTTGCGTATTATGGGTCGCTAAGAATTTGAAATATAGGCACTGGCTAATATTAATTAATATTAGTAACACCAGTAGAAGAGTACACGACGAAGACAAGTATTAGAAGTGTAATAACAATGGCGTAGATCGCAGTTCCCACAATGCCACATACAAGACCTGCTATCGCGAGACCACGTCCCTGCTCATTCTTGTATTTAAGTTCTTTGAAAGAGAGACTTGCGAAGATAATTGCAATGATTCCTAAAAGAAGACCGATGTACGGAGTAATAACAGATAATATGCCAAGTACGAGTGCAGTGATGGATTTTCCATTCGTTTTTGTAGGTGGAAGGGGTGGTGGGTAGTTATTATAGGGACCATTTAAATCGTTGGAAAATTGATTCATACAGTGAATCCTCCTCTTGTGGTGTTTATCATAGGCCTAAGTATATCTACAAATACCTTGAATTACCACGAATTACTTATGAGAAGTTATCCCTGTGCAACGCCTTATGGATTGGTAATCGTACCTAGAAACAACCAAGCTTTACTTTGTGTATCTTCAATAGCGAAGAAGAAGGGACGATCTATTGTCATGTCAACGGGGGTTGAAGGAGCGGAACCAGCTTCAAATAATAAGCCAGTTACAGCTGCAGCTTCTGTTCCCTTTTCATTGACTTCCAGAAAAGTTTTATGTAGAACTTCACTGAAATACAACGGCTTAATCGTGGACATCTGTGAGAAATCTGCCTTACTAGGATCGAAGGCATAAGTCATGCCAAGCCTCTGAAGTGCTTGATTTAGCTGCTTAGCGTATTCTGTTTTGAACCGTGGCAGGCGAATATGAATATTCTTAGAGTCAAATGGCTTTTGCCAGGCAGCAGGATCTTTAACAAGTTGTTGAGTAAGTGTATCTAGCGTTGATTGTTCACTCGGAAGGATGACGAGCATAGACATGCGTCCATCACCATACGGAAGACGGATGGCTTGCCAATCTTCAGTTTCTGCGTAAGGAAAGGTGTAGGTCTGTTGCATCATCATTACTTGCTGTAGGGATCCATCTCCCAACGTGAAGGGATGTTCGGATGTAAGCTCCTCAGAGAAGGGATGTTCCCAGGTCCCCTTGAAATAGATAGCGTTAATAAGAACGGATAGCGTGTCTGTGCTTAAAGGGCTGCTAAGTATGCTAGTAATTTTATCTTGTGTGTTCTTCTTCACCCAACGATTGATCTTATTCATCGTGTTGGAACTACTCAAGTTGTCTTCAGCATTAATCTCCGCATTGTAGCTATTCTCCGCTGTATTGAGGAAGGAGGGTCTGATCTCAACACCTTCTTGATACCAGATGGAGTTAGCGATACTCAATTCGATGCCCTCATCAGAACGTTCAAGTAGTTTCCTTTGCTGTTCATTCGCTTTATTTATGTTCTCTAAAGTGGTTTTATCCCAACCAAGTGCCTTAGCCATTTGCGTCGCTGTATCCCCAGAACTCCCATTGTAAGCCATGGCTAATGCGGTTGATATACTGTAAGGGGAGATGATGACATTCTCTGCATTATCGCTCTTTCTTAATTCATGAAGAAGCTGGATTCCTAATGTATTCTCTGATTGAATGACCGACTTATCGATAAGTTGTGCAGCTACTTGTCTATCCTTGTAGGATAAGGACACGGGTGTGGTCTTCGATGGTCCTGAGCAAGCAGAGAGTAAGGCTAATATGAGTAAGCCGCTTAGAACACGTGTCTTCAATATCATGCTGGGATAACCCCCTTTTACTTCCATCTGGATCTCAATAATAGGAACGTATTTTAGAGGTGAAATGTTGCATGATTTTGGAATAAAAAATGAATGAGAGTCATTTGAAATATATCGCTTTTCATCGAAAATATGATTATTATAGCTGTCACTGCAAATGCCTTGAAGGGCGATCGTGAGAAGTGTTTGGCTGCTGGAATGGATAATTATATTAGTAAGCCAATTAATCTGTGTTATTAAGAGAAGTTATCGCGGAATACTTTGGATGAGTTCAAGGAGTTACTGATCGAAGAGAACAGTAGAGGACTATATCTGTGCTAATGCTAACATAGGCCTTCTATTTATGGAGCCGATCTCACCATGTCATTACAATGCCCAACTTATCAAAGTAAGGATTCAACTGTAGTTGAAGTACCTTAATAGCCGCCTCATCCCGTACTTGGGAGTTCTGGACTTGTTTCAAATATTTTATCACAATGCCTTCGAAGTCCCCCAATTCATCCTTACTGAAAGTAATCTTGGCTTTATCAAGGATGCTTGCCCAAACGTCGTTAACAACGATCTTTGAACCAGTTTTTTTTGTATCGTTTATTTTGGTAAAGAAGGGCTCAAGTGCTTCAGTCAATGCGGCAAATTTCCCTTGTTCCTCAGTATTCATTTGTTCGGGATGAAGTACCCCTTCAGAATCTGAGAATTTCAGGTTATATTCCCCTAATTCTTTCAACAAAGGCATAAAGATCGCGAAGTCTTCCTCACTTAATATTTGTTTAGCTTTTTGAAGTTTGGCTTCTAACTCATCATATTTCTGTTGTGTTCCCCCAAATTGAGTAAAATTTTCTTGCGACCCGTAGATCGAGTCAGCCAGATAATTGTATGCAGCATAGGCTCCTGTAGGAATGAGTAGGGCAGCAGCGAGAATACAGGGTAACAACCATTTCTTCATTCGTCTTCCTCCTTGTTTAGCGGCTACTTGATCTATTATTCTTTCTTTCAGTTCCGGTGGAGGCAACAATTTTGTCGTTCCTTCTTTGAAAGCCGATCGTAACTGTTCTTCAAGATTCATGTATGTTCTCCACCTTTCCTTTTACAAGAATATTGCTTTTCTGTTTGAGACGTAACTTCTGTAAGGCTGCATGAATACGAGATTTCACTGTTCCAAGAGGAATACTTAAGATGTTAGCCACCTCTTCTTGTGAATATTCACTTAAATAATGTAAAATCACGACTTGCTTCAGCTTGAAGGGAAGATGTTCAACACTCGATAGTAACGAATGATTCGACAATTTATCCACGACTTCATGAGAGAAATCGTAGGCCATGCCTTGTTCATATCCTTCAGCTTTTTTTGTTATCCGGAGATGCGTCCATCTCTTTCTTCGATAAGCACGAATCTGTCGCATGACGAGACCCATTAACCAAGGACGGAAAGGTCTACTTACGTCAAATTGTCCAAGAGACCTGTGTACTTGAATGTAAATCTCCTGAACGACATCGTCTACATCAGATGGATCTCCAACGAGGAAATGAACGGCTTTGTAAACATCCTGAATCGTTATTTCGTATAACTCACTGTAGGATTCACGGCTGCCGGCTAGCGTGAGTGCAATGAGCTTGGTATAAGCTTGTGGATTGTTCATCCGCCATTCCCCCTTCGGTCTTACACTATATATTGGCGAGGTTGTGATATATCGTTCGATTTATTTTTGGATTAGATAAGCATGAGTGAGTTGTTTGAGGAAGAAATGCTCGTTGTATTGAAAAAATAATAAAAAAATAAGGGGCATCCCTCAGTCATTTATGGCTGAAGGATGCCCTTTATTTTGGGAATTAGTCGGTTACTAGGGAGTCGTTCTTGGGTTGTAGACGTGGTTTCCTAAACATCGTGTAATAAAGGGCGGCGGCACTGACATATAACGCACCTGTGATGCTGAAAGTGACGGCATAACCCCAATAATAACCGTAAGTAGTAACAAAGTAGGATTGAACGGGACCCATGAATGCCCATCCAAGCATAAAGGCAGTCTGGGTAATGGAATTGGCTATGCCTCGGCTCGAATCAGATACACGGTCAATCAAGACGGTAGATTGAATGGGATTGGCTGCATTCATCAATGCTTGTCTGAATAGGAAGCTCACCGCAGCGATTGCAAATAGATTCGTAAAACCAGTAATAAGAAGGAATGGAAGGGAGAGTAATTGAAAACATACCACGGCCTTCACAGAACCAACTTTTGCGGCTAAAGATGGACCGATTAACATAGATACAATCGTCATAATCTGTCCAAGTGAAATGAGTAAACCAACGGCACTTAGAGATACAGAGAAACGGTTGGTGAAATACAGGTTTAAGTAAGGAATAACAAGCCCAGAGCCGATGCCGATAATAAGCTGGACGAGCGCAAACTGCCCTATCATTGTATAATCTGATCTCAGGTTGTTGGATGTAGACTTGGATGGTTGATCGGTGACTGTGGTAAGTATCTCCACAGGTTTAACCGTTCGCTTAGCTTCAATAATGAAGAGTAATGGAATGAACGCTGCAAAAGTAGCCAGCCCACCAGCCGCCAGAACGATTTGCAAGCTTGAAGTACGGTTCATACCGAATATCTGTAAGAGATCGGCTAACATGCCGCCTCCCATACTACCAAGCACCTGTGATGCAAGGACGAGAGAAGAATAATAACTAAATATACGAAGTCTCTGTTTAATAGGAATACTTTCAGCAAGGAATGGAATAGCCAGCACTTGAAAGATGGAAGCGAACAAGCCGGAGAAAACAGCAAGTGACAATAGACTGAACTCCGAATCGAGGAAAGATCGACTGATAAAAGCTAACCCGCTAAACATAGCTCCAATGATTAATAGTCGCTTGCGGCTGCTTCGATCCCCAAGTAGGCCGACAGGAATGAACATAAGCGCTGTAGCTAATGACTGAATACTTACGACTTTTCCGGTCATGGCATCTCCGTAACCAAGGCCTTGGATGTAGAGATTATATAAGACGGAGAACATTCCTCCTCCGATCTGAAATAACACATTGGCAAGAAAGAACAATTTAATATTTAGGGATAGGTTATTCCATCCCTTTTTGACTTGATGTAAATAACGCATGATATATTCATATCCTCCTAATTATTAACTACCAACTTTATTATATTAGCAGTTTTAGAGTAGACAAGGGAGTGATCTTTTATAAGTATTTTGTATTTGAAATAACATTCAATATCTACTATAATGATAGGATAACTAGTGTTTTGTAATATGTGGTTGCATAAATATACATGAAGTTGTATTATATGCAAAAGACGACAATCAAATAATATTGTGCAAATAAGGTGCTTTAGTTGAACTAACTTAAGCTTAAAAGGGAAGTCCGGTGTAAAACCGGCGCGGTCCCGCCACTGTAACAGAGGAGTCATTGCTCATTAACCACTGATCGTAAGGATCGGGAAGGGAAGCAAATGGATTACGATTCTGGAGCCAGGAGACCTGCCTATTTTGACAACACTGAAGTACCTACGGGAGATAGGGAGGTGTTAAAGATCGTGACTAGATTAAGTATATCCTAGGGCATCTTTATCCTTTTTATATAGGGATAGAGATGCCTTTTTTGAAATATAAGAACGTATAAGGTTCTCTTGATACGCTACTTCTTATATTTCCGAAGAGACAGATCCCCGTCCTTAAGGGACGGTGCATTCATTTCTTCTTGGTTATTTTCTGAATATATATAAACAGAATGAAATATGAGGAGGCGTTATGTACACATGTTAAAGAGTAGTAATTTAGGGTACCCACGTATTGGGGCTAATAGAGAATGGAAGAAAACACTTGAGGCATACTGGGCAGGGAAATTGGATGAATCGCAATTGATCAGTCAGTTGGAGAACATTCGCTTAGACCATTTGAAGCTTCAGCAAGATAAAGGAATTGAACTCATTCCTGTCAATGATTTCTCGTTCTACGATCATATATTGGATACCTCGGCGATGTTCGGACTTGTACCAGAACGCTTTTCGTATGAAGGTGGTGTCGTTCCGTTCTCTACCTACTATGCGATGGCTAGAGGAGACAAAGGTGCGGCTGCATGCGAGATGACCAAATGGTTTAATACTAATTATCATTATATTGTGCCAGAGTTAAATGGGGCAGCCCCAACGTTAACAGAAAACCGTCCTCTTAAAGCTTATCAAGAAGCGAAAGAAAAGTTAGGAATTGAAGGTAAACCGGTATTGGTTGGATTGTACACGTTCTTGAAACTTTCCAAAGGATATGAGCCGGATCAAATAGATGATAAAATCGAACAATTCTTACCGATCTATACTCAAATTGTACAAGAGCTTGCACAAGCAGGTGTTCAGTGGATTCAAATTGATGAGCCTATACTAGTAACATCTATTACGAAAGTGGATCTGGAAAGAATTCGTCGTATTTATACAACTTTGAATGAAGCGGCGCCAGATTTGAATATTATGCTACAGACGTATTTTGAAGCTGTCGATCATTATGAAGAGATTATTTCACTTCCAGTTCAGGGGTTCGGACTTGATCTTGTTCATGGATTAGAGCAGAATTTACAGTCGATCAAGAAGTTCGGATTCCCAGAAGGGAAGACGCTTGGTGCGGGTCTGATTGACGGACGTAACATTTGGCGTTCAAGTCTGGAATCTCCACTTCAATTGCTTAAAGAGCTATCTGAATTCGTACCTTATGATCGTATTGTGGTGCAACCATCTTGTAGTCTACTACATGTTCCGGTAAGTACGAAACCAGAGACGGCATTAGACCCTGTGTTAAAGGATGCTTTGGCCTATGCGGATGAGAAGTTAGATGAGATTGTTCTTCTTGTTGAAGCTGCTAGTGGACATGAGGGTGTAGAGGCGAAACTGAATACTAGTAGAAATGCCGTTGATGCGCTCAATGCATCTCAGTCAAGAAATCGGGTTGAAGTTCGACAAGCTGCAGCTAATATAGGTTCACAGCCATCGACAAGAAAGAGTACCTTCAATAAACGCCAAGTTAGCCAGCAAGAGAAATGGCAACTTCCGTTTCTACCTACAACGACGATCGGGAGTTTCCCACAGACACCTGAGATCAGAAAGGCTCGTCAGAACTTTCGTAAGGGAGAGTGGAATAACGAGCAATATGAGACATTCATTCAAGAACAGATTCAACTTTGGATTAAACTTCAAGAAGAGATTGGTATAGACGTTCTCGTTCATGGTGAATTCGAAAGAACGGATATGGTTGAGTTCTTCGGAGAGAAATTGAATGGATTTGCTTTTACATTGAATGGATGGGTGCAATCCTATGGCTCACGTTGCGTGAAACCGCCAGTGATCTACGGAGATGTAGAATTCATTGCTCCGATGACTGTGAAAGAAAGTATGTACGCGCAATCTCTAACGGACAAACCGGTAAAAGGGATGTTGACGGGTCCACTGACAATATTGAACTGGTCTTTTGTACGTGATGATCTTCCTCGTAATGAGGTGGCTTTCCAGATTGCATTGGCATTAAGGGAGGAAGTGGAGGCGCTAGAGAATGCTGGAATTGAAATGATTCAAGTTGATGAGCCTGCACTTCGAGAAGGATTGCCGCTGAAGAAAGAGAAGTGGGATAGCTATCTGGAAGATTCCATTCTTGCCTTCCGTCTTTCTACATCTACCGTAAAAGACACAACGCAAATTCATACACATATGTGCTATTGTGAATTCCACGAGATGATTGATGCGATACGGGCACTGGATGCCGATGTTATTTCCATCGAAACATCACGTAGTCATGGGGAACTTATTCATACTTTTGAAGAATCCACATATGAGCTAGGTATTGGATTGGGCGTATATGACATTCATAGTCCAAGAGTTCCAGCTGTAGAGGAAATGGTATCCATGATCGATAGAGCGCTACAAGTATTAGATCCAGCATTATTCTGGATTAATCCGGACTGCGGGTTGAAGACTCGTGGAATAGAAGAGACTGTTGCATCTCTGAAACATATGGTACAGGCGACTGAAATCGCAAGAGAAGCGAGAAGTGTAGCGAAATAAATAAATAGATGACATAAATGGCTTCCCAGTTAGATGGGGAGTCTGTTTGATTATGACGGATTGTAATATGAAGTGCGACAGCTGCTAAGAGAATAAAAAATGGCCCATGGCT
>LIDZ01010959.1_pt1 | contig 48268 bp, 34 predicted proteins | sample 644651 | NCBI WGS metagenome assembly LIDZ01 (sample SAMN03856242, study PRJNA289617) | food metagenome | isolation source: wine grapes on drying loft during traditional withering process | host: Vitis vinifera cv. Corvina | place: Italy: Gargagnago di S. Ambrogio di Valpolicella | collected 2014-01 | reverse complement strand
GATTTCATCCGCTAAAGCGGCATAAATCAAGAAATCAGGAGACAACAGCGGCCGGAAGTCCAAACATTCACCGCAGTTACGATTAAAGCCGATTCAGCAAAATCTTAAGTTCAACTTATATAGTTATAATTCTTACAAGAGCAAATAGGTCAGGAAATGACAATCAGGAGGAAACAAATTGAGTACACAGAGTCTTGGAGTTCCATTAGAAGGATTTGCTGAATTTAGTCGAACGGTAGGCGCAGAAGGCGCGGTACTGTTAAAGAATGAAGGACAGGTGCTTCCGCTTCGAAACGAAGAGGGCGTTGCGATTTTTGGCAGAACACAAGTGAATTACTATCGCAGCGGTACCGGTTCCGGCGGAAGTGTCCATGTTTCATATACGACCAACCTGCTAGACGGTCTTCGCAGTAAAAAGAACCTTGTAGTCAACGAAGAACTAGCAGCCGTCTACGAACAGTGGATTGAGCTCAATCCATTTGATAATGGCGGAGGCGGCTGGGCTGCAGAGCCCTGGCATCAGAAGGAAATGCCTTTAAGCGACGAGCTGGTGTCGGCGGCAAGAAGCAAATCGGCTAAAGCGATTATTGTGATCGGACGTACGGCGGGAGAAGATCAGGACAATGCTGATGAGCCGGGAAGCTACCAATTAATGGCGGAAGAAAAAGCGATGCTGAAGCAGGTGACAGCCTATTTTGAACAAACCGTTGTTGTGCTGAATGTATCGAATATTATTGATATGAGCTGGATGAACGATGAAAGTTATTTGCACCCGATTTCTAGCGTGATCTACTCCTGGCAGGGTGGCATGGAGGGGGGCAATGCGATTGCAGACGTGCTGGCTGGAGAGGTGACACCGAGTGGAAAATTAACCGATACGATCGCTTATTCCATCAAAGACTATCCATCGACCCGCAATTATGGCAATGAATTCAAAAACGTGTATGAGGAAGATATCTATGTGGGATATCGATATTTCGAGACATTTTGCCCGGATAAGGTTCAGTTTGAATTTGGTTACGGGATATCTTATACCTCCTTTAAAGTCGAGCCTGAGGCAGCTAAACTGATCACCCAAGCAGGAGAATCCTACGTCCAAATCGACGTAACCGTAACTAATACGGGAACCGCCTATGCAGGAAAAGAGGTCGTGCAGGTCTATTATGCAGCGCCGCAAGGAAAGCTGGGACAGCCGGCCAAAGCTCTGGCAGCATTCGGGAAGACTAAAGTCCTTCAGGCAGGTGAAGCGCAGCGTCTTACCGTAAGTTTCCCTATCCATTCTATGGCGTCTTACGATGACGCAGGTGTGACGGGGCATCCTTCCGCATATGTGCTGGAAGAAGGGACTTACCGCTTTTATGTGGGAACCAGTGTCAAAGCTCTGGCGGAAATAGGCTTCGAGGGACAAAGTGGTTATATCGTGGATGCTCTTCAAGTCGTGGAGCAGCTGCAAGAGGCAATGGCGCCGACCGAAAGCTTTACGAGAATGAAGCCAGGAGCTCAGAAGGAAGATGGTTCGTACGAACTCATCGCTGAAGAAGTGGCGACGCGCAAGGTTTCTATGGCCGAACGGATCGAGAACAATCTGCCGGAAACGCTTGAGCAGACGGGTAATCAGGGCTATTTATTAAGAGATGTTCACGATGGTAAAGTTGGCATGGAAGCCTTTATCGCCCAGCTTAGCGATCACGATCTGGCTACTATCGTCCGAGGAGAAGGCATGAGCAGTCCGCTTGTTACACCAGGTACGGCTTCAGCTTTCGGTGGGGTCAGCGATCAGTTGTTCAATTACGGTATCCCTGTGGCAGCTACAGCAGACGGCCCGTCCGGAATTCGGATGGATAGTGGGCAGAAAGCGACTCAGGTACCTATTGGCACTTTGCTTGCGGCAACTTGGAATGCAGAACTGGTCGAAGAGCTGTATGTCATGGAAGGCCGGGAATTAGTCAGCAACAATGTGGACGCTTTGCTTGGACCTGGACTGAATATCCGGCGCAGTCCGCTTAATGGACGCAACTTTGAGTATTTTTCGGAAGATCCGCTGATTTCAGGGATATTTGCCGCAGCCTGTACACGAGGCATTATGAAGGGCGGCTCCAATGCCACGCTGAAGCATTTCGCCTGCAATAATCAGGAGAAACATCGCAGTAAGGTAGATGCTATCGTGTCTGAACGTGCTCTTCGGGAGATTTATCTAAAAGGTTTTGAAATTGCAGTGAAGCAGGGCGGCGCGAATTCGATTATGACCTCCTATAATCCGATCAACGGGCATTGGGCAGCTTCGAACTATGACATGAATACCACGATCCTTCGCGGAGAATGGGGCTTTAAAGGCATCGTGATGACAGATTGGTGGGCCATCATGAACGATGTTGTTCATGGAGGTGCAGCAGATCGGAAGTATATGAACTGGATGGTTCGTGCCCAAAACGATCTGTACATGGTAGTCAGTAACTATGGGGCAGAAATCAATGCTTATGATGACAATACGCTGGAATCCTTGGAAAATGGCTCTCTAACCCGAGGAGAACTTCAGCGCTCCGCCATGAACATCTGCGAGTTCATCATGCACGCACCGGTGTTCTCCAGAGAACAGCAGATTGAAGAAACGGTCGCTGCCTTCAAGGCCAATCCAACGCTTGCGGCAGAGCAGGTTCAGGAGCTATCCCATAATGCACAGGTTAAACCTGTCGCAGTCGGATCGATCTTTATGAAAGTGGAGCAGGCCGGTCCATACCGGATTATTGTCAACATCATGTCTCAGGAACCCGAACTGGCGCAAAGCGCTTGTAATGTGATCCTGAACGATCAATTGATGACGACCATACAGACTAATGGAACGGAAGGCAAATGGATCAGACAGAAGCTTGTCAAAATCGAATTGGAAGCAGGTCTGTATGAATTGAAATTGGATTTCATCAAACCAGGCTTGCAGATCGATTGGATCGAATTTAAACAAGTATAAATGTAAGCAGGTTTGGCTTCAGTAGACACCCGAAAGGGTGTCTTTTTAGTCTGTGCTGTGGAACTCCCCGTTTTCCAGCTGGTGCCGGCTTTCGCCCAACTTTATGTTGGTATTCGGCACGGCAGTTCTGCTGCCCTTCATTTCCGGAAGATGCTTCCAGTAACGTTTGGGCATAAGCGAGGAACGCAGCCCCTCGTTGCGGCGCTCCTGGATGGCAATAGCGTCATAGAAACCCTCCCAGAGACGGCGATATTTATCCTCCACCAAATCCGGCTCCGGCAGAGTCCAGTCATCAAGCGGGATAATTGCTTGTCTACCGGGCTGGTGGATAAGCGCCATTCCGTGGGTTTTGTCGTAAATCAAGAAGCTCTCGCCACGGAACCGGTCGCAGAAATGATCCTGAATGACCGGAAGTACAAAGCTGCGGGGCTCAATGACCGCTGCCATGACTGGACCGTAAATAGAAAAGCGCACAAAACCCATATAATGATGGCCTTCCCGCTTCAACTGCTGAACCGCCTTGAGTAAGGCGTCAACCGTATCGTTGGCAAGCATATCCATAACCTTGACGCCATGCGTGAAGCCGAGCTGAAGAAAGTTCAGCAGCAGCAGTTCCTTGTCTGGCGTACATGTCCAGAACCCTAAGCGGGTCAGTTCCAGTGCCTCGGAGCAGATGCGGAGTGGTATCGCCTTCAGCACTCGGTCCGCTTTGGCGTAATCGGTGTCAATCCATTTCGATTCCAGCAGCAAACCCTGCCCATCCTCTTCAGAATGAATGGCAAGCGGGACTTCCTTCCATGTATAGCTCTCGAACACGCAGCATAGCAGGCCTTCAAAGCTCCCATCGTAGGTATATGCCAATGCGACTGTGTTAAACATCAGGCCAACCTCCCTTCTTAAGCCCCGTTGCTTCTGCCTTTGGCAAGGCTGACAAATAGGTGTCGTCGAACAGGGAAAGCTGTTCATACTGCGGTTGAATCAAAGAAAGCTCCTGCCCGGACATGAGTGAACGCAGCAAGGTATGTTCGCCTACTTTTAGTCCCTCCAGCGGTTTTCCCTTGCAGGTAATGAAGAACTGGGCGCGTTTGAGCACGACACCGAGCTTCTTCAGAGCTGGGAAATCCAATGTTCCGGCCCGGCGTGCGGTTACAATCCGCTGTGCACTCTTCACCCCGATGCCTGGCACACGTAGCAGCATATGATAAGGTACACGGTTGATATCAACCGGGAATTGCTCCCGGTGGTTCAAGGCCCAACTGCATTTCGGATCAAGGAGCGGATTAAAGTTGGGAGCCGCTTCATCCAGCAATTCATTAGCCTGAAATCCATAGAACCGCAACAGCCAGTCGGCCTGATAGAGCCTGTGTTCCCGCAATAGAGGTGGTTTAGTATCCAGAGAGGGCAGTAGTGAATGCTCCACCACAGGTGTATAGGCGGAGAAAAAAACGCGCTTCAAGCCAAACTTCCGGTATAGACCTTCCGTGAGTGTCAGAATTCGGTAGTCTGAATCGGGTGTTGCGCCTACAATCATCTGCGTGCTTTGTCCGGCAGGAACGAAGCGGGGAGCATGGTTGTATTTGACAATATCTGAACTGTTCTCGTTAATCCGTTCTTTAATAAGGGCCATCGGCTTCAGAATGGAGTCTTTGCTCTTATCAGGAGCCAGCAGGCCGAGACTTTCCTTGGAGGGCAATTCAATATTGACACTCATGCGGTCGGCAAGCAGCCCGAGTCTGGACAACAGTACATCATCAGTGCCGGGAATTGCCTTGACATGGATATAACCTCTGAATTGGTGAACGTTCCTCAGCAGTTCAAGAGCAGAAATCATTTGCTCAGTCGTATAATCCGGATTGCGTATAACACCGGAGCTAAGAAATAGGCCTTCAATATAATTGCGGCGGTAGAACTGGATGGTAAGATCCGCTAACTCTTCCGGTGTAAACGTGGCCCGTCGTGTAGGGTTCGATTTACGGTTGACGCAGTAAGCACAATCATACACGCAGCGGTTGGTCATGAGCACCTTAAGCAGCGAAATGCAGCGCCCGTCTGCCGCAAAGCTGTGGCATATCCCCATGCTGACCGTATTGCCGATGCCTCCGGCCTGATTGCTACGATTGGAACCGCTGGAAGTGCAAGCGACATCATATTTGGCCGAAGCGGTTAAAATTTGAAGTTTCTCCATAACATCCACAGCGATCTCTCCTTCATAGGAAAAAGTATATACCGAACATGTGTTCTTGTCAAAGCCGGACATTCGGACTTTGGGTCCTTTTACAGTTCATCTGATTCCCCATTCCGAGCGTTATAGAACTCCGACGAACCGTATTTTTGCATGGACTGAAGAAACAGGAAAAAGACACCCTTGGGGTGTCTTGGTGTTTATAGTTAAATATAAGAATTTATATGCTTTACGCAATAACTTATCCTTATATTTCTCGAAGAAACGGATGCCATCCTTAAAAGGACGGCAAAGCCGTTTCTTCTTGTCCGGAAGTACAGCTACGACGCTGTTATCCCATTAATCCCTTCAGTCCGCCAAGAAAAGGTCGGATGGACTTGATCATACCGTAGCCCATTCTCATCACTGGCATAGCTTTCTGTATCATTCCGAAGAAGCGGAAGGGGCCAAATCCCGCACCTCCGGCAGCACCTGCCCCGGAACCTCCAAAAAGAGAACCGAGTAACGGCATAAACCCGGATACATCTGCTTTCCGCGAACGAACGGAGGAACTTTTTTTAGTGTTCTTGCCATTGTTTGGTCTGGGTCTGGAGAGGATCAAAGCGTTTTTTTCAAATCCGCTGATATAGCCTACATATGAACGTCCATCGTGCAGCGTGATGCAGACGGGTCGGCCGTGCAGTTGTTTTGCCTGCTTACGGATCTTTGTTGAATTTGCCATTCGTACCTCACCTCGTTGTTTATTTACTCTATATTACTCAGAGTATTACAAGGTGCTTGTGCTTTTAGGGAAATTTGGTCCAAGTGACTGTGATATTAAGGACATTGGGCTGAAGCTCTGTATTATGAATAGAAATGAGGTGTTACCCCTTCAGTCCGGTTGTGGATATGCCTTCCACAAAGTATTTCTGGGTGAAGAAGAACAACACAATACAAGGTACAATACTGACAACCGACATCGCGAGCACCTGATTCCAGGACACGGCCGAGGAAGTATCCAGGGACAGTCGGAGACCGAGCGATACGGTGAACTTCTTGACGCTGCTGATATAGATGATGGAGTTGAAGAAATCATTCCAGGTCCACATGAATTGGAAGAGGCCCACTGAGAAGATCGCTGGCTTGCATAAAGGGAGCAAGACCCGGGTCAGCACCGTAAAGGAGTTGCAGCCGTCAATCGTTGCCGCTTCGTCCAAATCTCGGGGGAGACCGCGAATGAACTGGATCATCATATAAACGAAGAAGGCACCTGTTGCAAAAGCGGCCGGTACAATAAACGGCAGATACGTATCCAGCCAGCCCATCTTATTAAACAAAATGTACCGTGGGATCATAACGGATGCGTTAGGCAGCATCAGCGTGGCGATCATGATGGAGAACAGCATCGTTTTGAATGGGAAATCAAATCTGGCGAAGCCGTAAGCTACAATAACACTGGAAATCACTGTGAATACCACGGTGGGAATAACCAGCTTCAAGGTGTTGATAAAGAAATCCTGGAAACCATATTGCCCCGTGCCTTGCCAACCCAAACGATAGGAATCCCAAACATAGGTACTTGGCAGCAGTTTGCTGGAGCCGAAGATGTCGGCATTGGTTTTGAAGGATGAGGCAAACAACCATATTAGCGGATAAACCATGATAAGGCCAACCAGGATCAAAAAAACGTAATTTAACAGGGCTTTAGGTTTGCTGTTGAATTCTCTCATGATTTATCTCCTCCGTCCTCGTAATAAACCCAACTGTTGGAGGTTTTGAAGATGATGGCGGTGACCCCCATGATAAGGATAAACATAATCCAGGAGAGCGCTGAGGCATATCCCATCTTGAAGAAAGTAAAAGCTTCCTCATAGAGCTTCAAGGCAAACAAATAGGTTGATTTCATCGGGCCTCCGTTCGTAATGACAAACGCACCGGTAAATTCCTGGAAGGCATTGACCATCTGCATGACTAAATTGAACAGCAAGATAGGTGTGAGAAGCGGAAGGGTAATCTTCAGAAACATCCTTGGCTTGGAGGCGCCGTCGATGGAGCCTGCTTCATACAAATCATTCGGAATTTGTTGAATGCCTGCCAGGAACAGCACCATGGAGGAACCAAACTGCCATACTGTCAATAGTCCCAGTGTATAGAGGGCTATATCTGGGCTTCCCAGCCAATCGACCGGACCCAAGTGGAGGCGGCCCAGCATATTGTTAATGATTCCCTCCTTCATGAAGAGGAAGCGCCATAATACCGAAATGGCTACACTCCCCCCCAGAATGGACGGCAGATAATAGACGGTTCTCAGGAAGTTAATTCCTTTCAGCTTGGCGCTGAGCAATACGGCAATAAACAAGGCAAAGGCCAGCTTGACAGGAACGGCGAGCAGGACATAGATCCCTGTCACTTTTAGCGATTGGTAGAAGTCAGGATCATGGAAGAAAATGTTCTTATAGTTCTCAAAGCCGATAAATTTCGGTTTGCTGACCATGTTGAAATCAGTAAACGAATAATATAGAGAGGAGAGAAATGGATACAGTTGAAAAATGAGCAAGCCGATGATCCATGGCGAAATATACAGCAGGCCGATATATTTGTGATTTTTTCGTGGCTTTAGCTTCCGTGATACAGACATAGTTAACGCTCCCTTCCTATCCATAAACTGTTTTTATCTATTATCTACTTTTTAATTCATCAAGCTTAGAGGTTAGATTAGAGATAAGCTCATCTGCAGCCTTCTCCGGTGTCGATTTTCCATAGCTTACTCTTTGAATGGCATCTTCCAATATTTTCGATATCTCAGAGTTGTTGGAGATACTGTTATCCACAATCCCCGCATGACTGAGTCCCAGTTCAACCGCATTGGTAATAGCGGCATTGATCTTTCCTGCTGCTACAGCCGCTTCTTGTGAGGACTTGACCGGCGGAATGGAACGGACGTCTCCAAGAATGACAGCAGCCTCTTTATCATTCATCAACCAGCTAAGGAACTTAGCTGCTTCTGCCGGATGCTTAGTGTTATTACTAATGGTAAAAAGCTGGGAAGGCCGAACGAGTACCCCTGTATCCTTGGCATCTTTGGCAATGACGGGGAGCGCTGTTACAACCTCAACATCCTTCGGCAGTACGATTTTCAAAGATTGAAATGTGCTGCTCATAGACGAAGTCATGGGGATTTCCTGATTGATCCATTTCGGATTCTGATCGAGTTTCCCAGAGAAGAGATCGCTTTCGCCGATAGGCTGATATACTCCGGCTTCCATGGCTTTCTGCAGCCACTCGAAACTCGCAACCGCATCCGCTTTGGTGAAACCGACAGTATAATCATCTTTAATCCACTGTGTACCTGTGCGCTGCTTCAGCATGGTAACGATGTCCTGCCGCAAAGCCCCGTGGTCGGCAAGCAGAAGATACTTGGAACTGTCTTGAGCATGCAGCTTTTTCCCTGCTTCATAGAGAGTTTCCCAATCCCACGCTACATCCGTCGGGATATCCAATTGTGCAGCCAGTGTTTTATTAATGATCAGGCAGTACGCATTAACACCGGTAGGTACGGCAAGCAATTTTCCATTATATACACCAAAGTTGTTCAGAAAGTCTTGATCAAAGCCGGAGGTATCAAATTCAGGTTGATCCTTCAGATTAAGGAAGAAATCTCCCTTCTGCGTTAACTCCTGCAGCCAGGGAAGATCGATCTGCATAATGTCAGCCGAAGTTTGACCGGATAACTGCGTTTTAATCTTTTGCTCATAACCGTCAAAACCCTGATATTCTGCTTCTATGGTTACATTCGGTGCAACCAGCTTATAAGCCTCAATGGCAGCAAGGGTTGCGGCATGGCGATCCTCTCCGCCCCACCAACTGAAGCGTAGGGTAGCTTTCTCAGAGCCAGCGTTTGCCCCCTCAGCCGTGTTATTGCCCGCAGTCTTGGCATTATTCGATGAACAGCCGCTAAGAATGGAAATTATCAGTACCAGAACCAAACCTAATGCCCCTATTTTGTTTCTTATCATTATTCATTCTCCTTTAAACTTTTTATGTAAGCGCTTTTAATTATAGGCTCATTCTCATGTTTTTTAAGGTAGCCAATTGTAGAGAAAGGTATCAATTTACCTGTTGTATTCTGCAAAGGGTATCCTCTTGTTGTGAAAGGAATCATTATTACAGGTCTTCAGATGATCTGCCAAATCACATATAATAAGCTTCAGGCGATCTGATATAATCAATGTAAGCAGTTTCATTACAACCAGAGAGCATGGAGGTGCATAGGGTGTATAACCTTTTAATCGTTGATGACGAGGCGCAGACGCGTGAAGCACTGTCCAGTTATTTCCCGTGGGAAGAGGTGGGCTTTCATATCATAGGGCAGGCCAGCAACGGGCGAGAAGCGCTTCATTTTATTGATGGTGATCATCAGGTTGATATTGTCCTCACGGATATTAGAATGCCAGTCATGTCCGGTATTGAGTTGGCTGAGGATCTATACAGCAGTAAACGGAATATCAAAATTGTGTTTCTTAGCGGGTACCGTGATTTCGAATATGCCCAACAGGCGCTTCATTATAGGGTCAAGAATTATGTGCTTAAGCCGGCGAAATACCATGTGCTGCTGGATGTTTTTCTTAAGATAAAAGAGGAGATGGAGGCAGAAGAGCGGAGTATAGAGCATCCCTCTCCAGAGACGGACAAGGTTAAATACGATGAGAACGTGATTATACACCAGATCAAAGCGCATGTGCAGGAGAATTATAAGGATGTCTCTTTGGAGCAAGTGTCGAAAAGAGTTCATATGAACGCTAATTACCTTAGCTCCCTTTTTAAGCAAAAAACGGGGCAAAACTTCTCGGATTATGTAATTAAGACCAAGATGGAGATGGCGGTAAACTTACTACAGGATGTGAGCTATAAAACGTATGAAATCAGCGAGATGGTGGGGTACAGCAATGCCAAAAATTTTGCCCGCACATTTAAAGGTTATTATGGAAAGACACCAAGTGAATACAGAAACGGCCAAATCTCACCATGAGGGAAAAATACTTTCTTAAACAACTCGCTACGTTTCTTATCCCGCTGCTTATCCCGATTATTATTCTTGGTTCGCTATCCACCATTACCACTCAGCATGATATCAAAGCAGATATTAATAAAAACAGCAGCTTTCTGCTGCTCCAATCGCAAACCCAATTGGAAATGATCCTAAATGAGCTGGATACTCTGTACCTGGCATTCTATGATAATGCAGATATATTCAACGAGCTATCCGCCGTGCTGAAGAATCCGTACTACACCTACGAGAGCTCGACCTCTAATCGAATCATCTCGAGCTTTCTGAATGCCTTCACAAGCTCCAAGGCCTATATTCAGTCTTTCTATCTTTATGTAGATAATCCGTACAACCGTTTTTTGTCCTCCGTCGACGGCTTGGTGACCATGGATGCTTTTTTCGATACCGGATGGTATGAGCAGTTCAAAAATTATAAAGGCCCTCCCAAAAAGTGGACGACCCGGCGCGAAATCCGCTTTTATAAATTTGAGACTCAGCCTACTGCAGTGGTGACCTTCTATAATGTACTGGTGCCGCAAAAAATAGCGATTATTCTCAATATTCGCTCCAAATATATCGAGAACCTCCTCGACAATATCACTACCTATCCCGGCCAACAGATGTTCGTGCTGGATGAGCAGAATCACATCATCTTCTCCAATTCGCATGAAGAGCCTCTGAATGAGCAGGATACCTTGAAGATCGCCAATAATCCGAAGGCGTTTTTCGATATGGATACACCGGAGGGCAAGGTTAATGTGACCAAGGTGGAATCCGAACGTTACAAATGGAAATATGTCTCGCTCATTCCGCATTCCGAGCTTTATAGAACTCCGACACGTATCTTTTATTACACCCTTGTGTTTGTGGCTATCGCCGTATTATGCGGATTTGTGTTGACCTATTATTTGATCCACCGCAATTATAAGCAGCTGAAGATGATCCGCACACTGATCAAATCCGCGGATGACAGCCGGATGCCCCTCAAGCCACCGGGCAAAGTGAAGGATGAATATTCCTATATTATTCACAACATGATTACACACTTTATCGAGCACCGTTATATTCGGACCCAGCTGCTGGAGAAGAAGTACCGGCTTCAGGTCATGGAGCTGCTTGCGCTGCAATCCCAGATTAATCCTCATTTTCTCTATAATACGCTGCACTCTGTATACTGGGAATCTGTAGCATTAACCGGGAAGCCTAACCAGGTCAGCGAGATGGTGGAGGATATATCTGATATCTTGTCCTACTCGTTCAGCAATCCTACAGAAACGGTAACCTGGGCTGCAGAAATTGCCAACACCCTCAGCTATGTCAATATTCAGAAGAAAAGGTATAAGGATAAATTTGATTGTTTTTTTGAATACGATGAAGAAATCACTAAATTATATACGATAAAGCTGGTGCTCCAGCCCTTAATAGAGAATAGTATCTACCACGGTATTAAAGAAAAAGAAGGCCCAGGGCTCATTAAAGTGAAAATCGTCTGGAAGAGGGAGCGTCTGTCGATTATAGTAATTGATAACGGAAACGGCATTCTGCCGGAGAATCTGCGTGAGATTGAACAGCGCCTGTTATCCGATGAAGAACGCACAGAGCACGTGGGGCTTTACAATACTCACAAAAGATTGAAGCTGACCTACGAAAACAGCTATAGCCTGCGTATCAAAAGTAAACCAGGCTTCGGAACGATGGTTGAGATTCATATTGCCCTACCAAAATCCAATGTAAAAGAAGTGAAGCTAGATGGAACCCGTGATGGCAAAGATGAAGCCAAGCAGCCGTTTTCTGAATAAACATTTTTCTGGAGAATCTATGGATTACCGCGAGATTGTTGCGCTTTTTATACCGATTTTGGTCGATCAGGCCTTTATCGTGGGGTTGAATCTCGTAAACACAGCTATGATCAGCTCGTCCGGTGTGGCGGCGATCAGTGCGGTGAATATGATTGATTCGCTTAATATTTTTATGATTAGTATATTTGTCGCTGTGGCAACGGGGGGGACGGTGGTTGTAGCCCAGTATAAGGGCAGCGGCAATGATCCTATGGTATCTCATGCAACCGCAGGGGCGGTGTCCTCCGTATCTTTGATAGCTTTGGCCATTGGTTTGGTAGGGATATTATTTCATAATCCTCTGCTGAATCTGCTGTTCGGAGCCGCTTCGCCGGATGTTATGGACAATGCCCGGACGTATCTGATTGGGAGCTGTATTTCCTATCTGGGGATTGCCGTGGTTCAGGCGGTATGTGGTGCCCTGCGGGGGATCGGCAGAACGCGCGCGTCGCTCATGCTGTCACTGATTATGAATTTGGCCTATGTTGTCTTGAATATTGTATTAATTACTGTGATGCATATGGGTGTACTGGGCATGACTATTTCGATTAATGTGGCCCGGTATTTGGGTGCAATATGCGCTCTTTATTACTTGTTCCGGCTGGACGCCAGCCTGCATATCCGTCTTCGTGATTTATTTATTATTAAGATAACGATGCTCAAAAAAATAATGTTTATCGGTGTGCCTTTTGCGGCTGAACAAGTTTTCTTCAATGGGGGCAAAATTTTGACCCAAATTTTCATTGTCAGTCTGGGTACCTATGCAATTGCCGCCAATGCGATCGCTTCAACTTTTGCCGGACTTATGCAGGTTCCTGCCGGTGCGCTCTCGCTGACGCTGATTACGGTGGTTGGTCAATGTATGGGCCGGCGGAACATCAAGGATGCGCGAAAGTTCGTCAAGTCGTTTCTGTTGCTGTCTTCGGCTTCGTTCGTGCTGATGACGCTGCTGATTATGCCGCTGTTCCATCCCATTCTTTCATTGTTCCATCCGCCTGCGGAGATTGTGGGTGAAATCTTCACGATTGTACTCATCAATGCCATTGCCCAAATCCCGCTATGGTCTCTTAGCTTCATTACACCTTCTGGACTCAGAGCGGCTGGAGATTCCAAGTTCACTTCAATGGTCTCCATGCTGTCCATGTGGCTCTTCCGCGTAGTGCTTGGTTACGTATTGGGTATTGTTCTGGATATGGGCCTCCTTGGGGTGTGGCTGGCGATGAACTGTGAATGGGGCATTCGGGGAGCGATTTTCCTCAAGCGTTTCCTGGGCGAGAAATGGTATCAGCATCGTCTGATATAAAGCGCTCTCGTTGTTCTTTCAGCGAAATCGTGCTATATTGGGCCTTGTGAAAGAAGTGAAGTTATGCTAGAGCCGAACCTAAATATTAAACAGAACCAACGGTTTCTTGAAAAATATTTTTCTGGAGAATCGATTGATTATCACCAGATTATCGCGCTTTTTATACCCCTACTGATTGATCAAGCCTTTCTGGTGGGCTTAAATCTCGTGAATACAGCTATGATAAGCTCATCGGGAGTAGCGGCTATCAGCGCAGTAAATATGATAGACTCCTTGAATATCTTTCTTATAAGTGTGTTTATTGCCGTCTCGACAGGTGGAACAGTTGTTGTAGCTCAGTACAAAGGCAGCGGCAACAATCCAATGGTATCCAAAGCTACCGCAGGTACCGTATCCTCCGTTTCACTGCTGGCTATTTGCATCGGTGTATTTGGGATATTATTTCATAATTCATTATTAAATCTGTTGTTTGGAGCGGCTTCTCCGGAAGTCATGGTCCATGCCCGAACCTATCTGATCGGGAGCTGCTTATCTTATCTAGGTATAGCTGTCGTAGAGGCGGTATGTGGTGCTCTGCGCGGAATCGGGAGAATGAAAGCATCGCTGATGCTGTCTCTAATTATGAATCTGACCTATGTTCTGTTAAACGTCCTATTTATTAATGTTTTGCATATGAGTGTGCTGGGCATGGCGATTTCTGCAAATGTCTCCAGATATTTGGCCGCGGGTTGCGCAATCTTTTATCTGCTGCGGCTGGACAACAATCTGCAAGTAAAGCTTCGGGACATGCTGGTGCTGAATTGGTCGATGCTCAAAAGAATAATGTTTATCGGCTTACCGTTTGCGGCTGAGCAAATGTTCTTTAATGGCGGCAAAATCCTGACCCAAATCTTCATTGTTAGCTTAGGGACTTATGCTATTGCGACTAACGCGATTCTCTCTTCTTTGGCTGGGGTGATGCAAATTCCCGCCAATGCGCTGTCTTTGACAGTGATTACGGTTGTGGGTCAATGTATGGGACAAAGAAATGTTAAGGATGCCCGGAAATTCACCAAATCCTTTCTCGTGTTGGCTTCAGCTTCTTTTGTCTTCATGGGCCTGCTCGTTTTGCCTTTTTTCTATCCGCTCGTGTCGCTGTTTCATCCACCGGATGACATTGTGGGAGATATCTTCCTAATCTTGGTCATCAATACGCTTGCCCAAATCCCACTTTGGGCCGTGAGCTTCATTACACCATCGGCGCTTAGAGCGGCGGGAGATGCCAAGTTTACGTCGATCGTGTCCATGCTGTCTATGTGGCTGTTTCGCGTAGTGCTGGGGTATATTCTGGGAATTGTACTTCATATGGGCATTCTGGGTGTCTGGTTAGCGATGAATTGCGAATGGGGAATCCGGGGTGCTATTTTCCTCAAGCGTTTCTGGGGGGAGAAGTGGGTTCAGCACCGCGTGATTTAAACTTGTTGAATTGCGACTCCTTCTTATATAAACAGGTCAGCCCGGATTTTTGGCTGCCTGTTTTTTTTGTGCTGTAGATTAGGAATTTATTCTTGGGAGAAAATGAACAAAGATCCCACAGGATAGGACTAAACACAGCGATCAGTGTGTGATATGACACGTCATGTAATGATATATTATTTTAATAAAATAAATATATATTGAAATATTATATCAAAACCACTACAATACGAGTATAGAGAATTTATTACATCAAAGGAGTTTTTCAATATGTTAGAGAACCTGACGACCGAAAGAAGAAATCAACGTACGATGCATTTGGATCAGATGAGTGTTACAGAGTTGCTTACCGTGATGAATGACGAGGATGCCAAAGTAGCAGGGGCGGTTAAAGAACAAATCCCTAATATAGCGCAAGCGGTTACGGCTATTACGGAGTCACTGCGCCAGGGAGGACGTCTTATTTATATGGGAGCCGGTACGAGTGGGCGGATTGGACTGCTGGATGCGGTTGAATGTCCGCCTACCTTTGGAACCTCTCCGGAGATGGTTGTGGGCCTGATTGCAGGCGGGAGCAATGCTTTTATCAAAGCGGTGGAAGGTGCAGAGGATCGGGAAGAACTGGGAGTTACGGATTTACAGAACATTAATCTTACGGCGAAAGATGCTGTTGTTGGGATTGCTGCCAGTGGAAGAACACCGTATGTGATCGGGGGTCTTGCCTATGCAAGAAGCTTGGGGGCAGTGACGATCAGTATTAGCTGTAACAAAGATGCGGAAATCAGCCGCAAGGCGGACATCAACATTGAAATTGAAAATGGACCTGAAGTGCTGACCGGATCCACCCGATTGAAAGCGGGTACGTCACAGAAACTGGTGTGCAACATGCTGTCCACAGCCGCGATGATTGGACTCGGCAAGGTCTATGGAAATTTGATGGTTGATGTTCAGCTCTCCAACGAGAAATTGGTCGAACGTGCCAAGCGGATTATTATGGAAGCGACTTCTTGCGACCTCCCGACAGCAGAGACAACCTTGGAGTTGGCGGGACGCAAGCCAAAGCTGGCCATTCTGATGATTCTGACAGGCTGTACGTATACGGAAGCACAAGAGAAGTTGGAGCTAACCAAGGGCTTTATCAGACCTGCAGTACAACAACCGTAAGTGAATTCCTAAACGTGAGCACAGGAGGCTAAGATGATGAACAAATATGAAGTAATGGCCCAAGAGATCTTGAAATCTATTGGCGGGACCGGGAATGTTGGAGAATTCACGAATTGCATGACCAGACTGCGCGTCTCGATTAAAGACCATGGCCAGATTGATGAGGTTGGTTTGAAGAAGGTAGAGGGAGTACTCGGCGTAGTAGATGACGAGACCTATCAAATCATTCTCGGGCCGGGTGTTGTCAGCAAGGTGGCAGAAGAATTCGGGAAGCTGATCCAAATCGGAGCTGTGAATGATTCGGGCGCAGGGACGAAGATTCAGGAAAGTACTGATATCAAGTCTGAGTTGAAAAAGAAAAATAATACGCCATTTAAGAACTTTTTGCGCAAAATCGGTAATATCTTTATCCCGCTGATTCCGGCCCTTGTCGGTGCAGGGATTATTAATGGGATTGCCGGACTGCTGAACAATCTGATTACGTCGGGGAATGCTGCGGATTGGGTGGTTACCTTGCAACCCATCTTGGGGGTTATCGGCTCCGCCTTTTTCGGTTATCTAACGATTTTTGCCGGTATTAACGCGGCCAAGGAATTTGGTGGCACACCATCACTCGGTGGGGCAGTCGCTGCGATTATTGTTGCCCCGGCGGTGGCTAATATTTCTTATATCTATCCTTTCTTCGGTGAAATTAAACTGAACGCAGGACAGGGCGGGATTATTGGCGCGATTCTGGCGGCAGGGCTGCTATCGGTTCTGGAGAAATACCTTCGTAAACGGGTTCCGGCTGCGATTGATATTATCGTTACACCGACACTCTCGCTCCTTGTCGTTGGTCTATTGACAGTATTCTTCTTGATGCCGGTAAGCGGCATTATATCTCAAGGTATTGGTGATGTTACCATCTGGCTGTTGGCACATGGTGGACCTTTGGCGGGTTTCGTGCTTGCTTCATTATTCCTGCCGCTGGTCATGTTCGGACTACATCAGGCGCTCATTCCTATTCACGCGGAATTAATCACCCAGGTCGGATATACGGCTCTCCTTCCAATACTGGCGATGGCGGGAGCAGGTCAGGTTGGGTCAGCTATTGCCATCTATGTTAAGCTGAATCATAATTCAAGATTGCGCAATATGATTAAGGGAGCGCTGCCGGTTGGGTTTCTTGGGATCGGTGAGCCGCTGATATACGGAGTAAGCTTGCCCCTCGGACGCCCATTTATCACAGCCTGCCTGGGCGGTGGCTTCGGCGGAGCCTTACTGGGTCTGTTCGCTATGACAGAGCGGTTTGTCGGAACTGTGGCGATAGGCCCATCGGGTCTAGTCCTGATTCCTCTGCTTAAGGGTCCAATGGGTTTTGGGGCTACGGTGCTAGTGTACTTGTCAGGATTAGTGATCTCTTATATCGCCGGATTTGTCTTAACCTACTTCTTCGGTTTTACAAAACAGATGCTTGTAGAGCATAATAAAGAAGAATAATAACTGCTGAGGATTAGGTGGTTTCCTGTGGGACACCACCTAATCCTATCTGTTAGAACGGGCGGGAATTAACCGCCCGTTTTTGCATGGAGAAGGGGGATTGAAATGACGGGAAGCATCGTGGTGCAAATGAAGAGTATGCTGACACAGCTGCCGGAATCGGAGCGTAAGGCGGCCAGTTATATGTTGGACGAGCCTGAGGAAGTCTCCAAGCTGAGCATTCATGCGCTTGCAGAGAAGGCGGGAACGAGTGCAGCTGCGATTACCCGGCTGTGCCGTTCGCTTGGATTGACGGGGTTCCCGGATTTAAAGGTCCGCCTCTCCGTCGATAATGCTAAACCGCAAATGCCAGGTTATTACGATATCGAACCAGAAGAGACAGTGCCTAATGTCATTCGCAAAACGGTCTCGAACAGCCTGCAGGCGATTCAAGATACTATGCTGCATGTACAACCGGAAATGATTGAGCAAGTGGTGCGGAGCTTTGATGAAGCCTCGGTGATTTATATGTATGGTGTCGGAGCCTCGGCAATCGTGGCCGCCGACGCCGCTCAGAAGTGGCTTCGTCTTGGCAAGCAGGCCTTCGCCTTGCAGGACGAGCATGTCATCGCCGCGGCGCTGGCAAGTGCCCCGCCTCAGGCCTTATTTATGGGTGTCTCTTACAGTGGTAACACTAGAGAGGTAGTTCAGCTGTTTCGGGTGGCGAAGCAATATGGAGTTCGGTCCATTGGTCTGTCCCGATTTGGCAGCCACAAAATATCCGAATTGGCGGATATGATGCTGTATACACCGCTGGCGCCGGAAGCTACGCTGCGAAGTGGAGCAACCAGTTCGCGGTTAGCTCAGCTGGTGGTGATTGATATCTTATTTTTTGCATATGCTTCTACCCAATATGAGGAAACCATAGCCAAGCTGGGACGGACTCATCAGGCGATTTCATTTCTGAAATAAGCCTGCGGTTGATTTCACGGCTACTCGAAAAGTATTCAAATCGTCTATCGTCTGTTCAGTCGCCTTTAACAGTTGGGAATAAAGGTGGGTGAATACGAGTAGAGGGAATTTCTCCCACTAATCAGGCTGAAACAAGGCTGAAATCAAGATTAACGGGAATTCCTCCCGCTAATTCTTAGATTTTCGCCTTTTTACAGTTATATCACCAAAATTAGAGGGATTAATTCCCTATATTTCCTGAATAAGAGGAAATTCAAATAAAATAGCGGGAGCTTCTCCCGCTATTTCTACTTCATCTTTCTTCTGAAGACTTCTAAAGACTCGCGACCTTGCCTCTTTCTGAATTAAACGCTAGCCACTGGCCCAAAAAAATTCGGCAAATACTCTTTGTTGGCTTCCAGCATCTCATCCAGCATAAGAATCGCTACCTCGACGGATGGGACGAGTGGATGATGGGCCAAAGCTTGGATGGCCAGGCTGCGGTCGCCAGTTACAGCAGCGTCAATGGCCAGCTGTTCGTAGGTTTTGACGGCATGGATGAGTCCCTTTGCCATAGGTGGAATCTTGGTTACCGGCAAAGGCAGGGGTCCAGTCTTGGTGACCACACAATTGACCTCAATGCTCGCATCGTCAGGCAGAAAGTCCAAGACGCCGCGGTTGGCGACATTCAGGGTCTGGATATCGTTCGTACCGTTGTAAAGTGATCTCATCAGATTAACTGCGGCCTCGGAATAAAAGGCACCACCGCGCTGCTCTAGCTGCTGCGGTTTGTCTTTCAAATCGGAATCACTGTAGAGCTCGAACAGCTCTTCTTCCACGCGTTTAACGACCTCGGCCCGGTTCTCGCCTTGTTTGAATGCTTCCAGCTGCTCTGCGAGCATGGCATCGGTCATATAGAAATACTTCAAATAGTAGGAAGGCAGGGCATGAAGAGACTGCAGAAATTCGGGGTTCCACTCCCGAGCGGGAACGTTCTTGGCACTATAGCTGGTGGTATCCGCCAGCATGTCGTCCAGCTTGTCTTCACCTTCAACATCAATGCGTGTGATCCAGTGCAGGTGATTAAGGCCGACGAATTCAGCATATACGCGGTCAGGTGCGACGTTGTATTTGGTTGATACCTGCTTGATTAGACCGATAGGGGCATTGCACAGACCGATGCTCTTTACGGTGGAATATCTTAGAACTGCTTCGGTGACCATGCCTGCTGGATTGGTGAAATTGAGCAGCCAGGCCTTGGGGGCCAGCTCCTCGATATCGCGGCAGATGCCTAAGATTACGGGAATCGTGCGCAGCGCCTTCATCATCCCGCCAGGGCCAGTTGTTTCCTGGCCGATGACACCATATTTGAGCGGGATGGACTCGTCACGGGCGCGAGCATCCAGCATCCCTACACGGATCTGTGTACTGACGAAATCCGCGCCAGCAATAGCTTCGCGGCGGTTGGTCGTCAGATGAATTTCAATCGGCAGTCCCGATTTCTCCACCATTCTTTTCGCCAGATTACCTACAATGTTCAACTTGCGTTGTCCTGGTTCGATATCGACAAGCCAGAGCTCCCGAACCGGGAGTTCCTTATAGTGCAGAATGAAGCCCTCTACCAATTCCGGTGTATAGGAAGAGCCTCCGCCGATGACGGCAATCTTAAGTCCTTGTTTAGTTGTCAAGATCAATCACTCCTGTCTTAATCATTGGTTTAATAGCTGCGAAATCCTGATAAACCCGCATTTTCTCATATACTTCTTCACTAATACTTATCCCGCCGTACTCCATGGCTGACCATACGGCACCGACTACGGGCTCTGTGGTTAGGGTAACAACTGTGGCCTGAGGGGCAGCGGCAAGTACAGCCTGCTCGATCAGTGGGCGAATCCAGCCGCGGTCGCCACGGGTTAGCAGGCTTCCAGCCAGAACTACGTCGAAGGTTTCCTTCTGCATGCCTAGCTTGTTTATGACAGCCACTGCTGATTTGCCTAGATCTACACCTTGCCGGTGCAAAATCTCCAGTGCTACGGCATCGCCTTCGGCGGCCGCTTCAAACAGTAAGCGGGCCGCATCCACGGGCACTTGCTTGCCGTGATCGAGAAAATCATTAAACAACACATCAACATGCGTATAACCAAGCAGCTTCAGCAATAGTCCGGTCAGTAGGGTGGGCTGCTCCCGTCCATCCCAAGCGCGGATAACCGAGCGGAAGACTTCAATGTTAAGGGAGCCGCCGCCGCCGAAATCGCCGTACATATAATCAAATCCGCCGCATTGATAATGCTGTCCCTGTGGATTCCGCCCGGCCGCATTCGTGCCTGTACCGCAGATGAGAGCGATACCATAAGAACGGTTCGTACCGGCGCGCAGACCGATGATGGTGTCACAGTTAATGGTGTATTGGGTAAACCCAATCTTGCGTATCATCGGATGGAGGATGTTATAATCCGCTTCACGGTCAGCCCCCGCAAGCCCTAGGTAGGCATGCTGGATGTCCTCCAAATGGAGTCCGGCTTCAGCTAAGGCCTCGAACGTAGCCTCCTGAATACTGTGTGCGGCTTCAGCTCCCCCCGTTTGGTGGTTGCCATTGCCGCTCCTGCCTGTGCCGAGCACATTGCCGTATTCATCGCTCAGCAGAGCGTAGGTTTTGGTTCCTCCCCCATCGATCCCCAAGTAGTAAGTCAATGGTCGTCACTCCTAATGTATATAATATAAAAAAAGGCAATAGATCTACTTGGTAGAGGTAGATTCACGTACGATAAGTTCTGGGTCAATCCGCGTGCTGGACCCGCGCTTCATCTTGCCCGAGATACGGCTGAGCAGCATATTCGTGGCTGCGAGCGCGATCTTGTCGGCAGGCTGGCGCAGGGTGGTCAGATGCGGATGCAGCTGGGAAGCAATATAGTGATCATCGTAGCCAACGACGGCTACCTGTTCCGGCACGCGAATGCCCTCCTCCATCAGGGCGTTAATCACGCCAAGGGCAATGTTGTCATCACCGGCAAATACCGCGGTCGGCAGTGTTCCCTGCTTCAGCCAGCGTTTGCAGGTGCTGTAGCCCATTCCGATGTCAAACTCGCCGTGCACAATTTCAAACGGGGTAAGCTCCTTTTCCTGAAGCGCTTGTAGGAATCCGCTGCGCCGCTCCCGCGTACTCCGGAACATTTCCTGTCCGCATAGATGAGCGATGGAGGTATGTCCCTGCTCCAGCAGATGGCTGGCCGCCGCGTATCCACCCTTGAAGTTGTCTATCGTGATTGAGAAGGTATCATTCTCAGGCTTCTGGTTATCAATCAGCACGTAAGGGATACCCCGCCGCTTTAATTCCACAATATAATTATCTTCTTCCATCGGAGAGAGCAGGATTAGCCCGTCCACGCGATCCTCTTGAATCAGGTAGTGGTTGTCATCTGATCCGATGCCTGTGGATATGGATATGGCTAGAAAATATCCGTGCAGGGCCAGCACCTCATTCAGCTCTTTAACCACCGCATCAAAAAAGGAATCCTGCAGCGTCGTGACAATCAGACCGATGATGCCGGTCTTGCCGCTTGCCAGGCTGCGGGCAGCCGCATTCGGGCGATAATCCAGCTCCTTCATCGCATCGAGCACCTTCTGCCGGTTCTTCTCCCTTACCGAAGTGGCACCGTTTAGCACCCGAGATACGGTAACGACGGACATTCCAGATCTTTTGGCTACATCAAAAATACTCACTTTCATCGCTAGTGCTCCTTGCGGCAGATTTTCCGAACTTCTATTCTACCTTTAGTATACAGGGTTGGACGAGGGTCCGCTAAACGTATGATTTCAAGCAGGTAATACCGTCCCTAAGGGACGGTATGCTTATCCAACAACCTCTGGTGTTTATTAGCGTTTGATGATCTCCGTTACTTTCTTCTGAATCACCGGCATGACCTCTTCCAGCGTCTTATGTCCGGTTTCGACAGGTTGCATCTCATTAATGAACATGTCATTAATTTGCGAGTAGTTGGTGATCAAATGGTTGTAGGATTCATAGCCGTATTTGATGGCACCTTCGTACACTTTTTTCACATCTGCCGGATCAATGCCTTCAAAGTGTTTATAGTAGACTTCCGCCGCTTCGGTGTTGACCGGAGGGTTGCCGCCGCTCAGTTCGATGGATTTCTCCTGCACATCAGTTGTTAACAGATATTTGATCCATTCAAAAGCTTCCTTCGGATGCTTGGAATCCTTCAGAATAAGCAGCGGATCGACGTACAGCGTACTGCGCACCTGATCGTTGCCGCCCCAAGGCACTGCGGCTACGCCGATTTTGAATGGAAAATCATTGGCGCCAGCCAAGTTCCAGGAGCCGCCGATGGACATGCCGATTTTGCCAGCGACAAAGGGATCGCCGTTCTGACCCGCTACACTTTTGCTCCATTCAGAGTTCGGTGACACCTTATCCTTGAAGATAAGATCAAACAACTTCTGGTAAGCGGCAATGACTTTGGGAGAGTCGAAATGGGTCTCGGACGGCACGCCGCCGTTAGTCCACGTATCTTCGGAGTAAGGCTCAGCTCCAAAATACAACGGCCGCATATCGCGTTCTGCCCAAGTGAAATCGACACCGTATTGTGTTTTGGCGATATTATCGGAGACCACGGTCATTTTCTTGGCTTTTTCGACCATTGCAGCAAACGTCCAGCTCTTATCTTCGTAGTCGCTTGGCGGGTAGGACAATTGTGCCGCATCGAACATATCCTTGTTATACAGCATCAGAGTAACGTACATATTGACTGGAATGCCGTAGGTATGGTCTTTTACGGTATAGATCTTCATCAGATCATCAGGAATATTATAATCCGCTGCTTTGAAGCCATCTTCCTTGATCAGATCGGTCATATCAAACAGCATATCTTTGTTGTAGTATTCAGCAAACCCGCCGTAGCCATAGTGGCTGGTCACATCCGGGGATTTGCCGCCGGCGATTAGGGTCTGCAGCTTGCTGTCAAACTGCTCGTACGGGGCTTTTTCTACTTTGACCTTAATGTTCGGATGCTCCTTCTCGAATTCCGGGATCAGTTTCTCGATAAATGTGCGGTCCTCAGAGTCAATAGTGTAATGGGTGATCGTTACCTGCTCGCTGTTGCTGCCTGAATTAGCAGCTCCACCGTTCGCTTCACCGGCAACATTTCCCGCTGATTTCCCGCCGCTGCAGCCAGACAAGGTCGTAACAATAAGAGTGGTCGCTGCGAGTAGAGTTGCCAGAGTCTTTCTATTCTTGTTCATCCGCTAATTCCTCCATGATTTCAAGTGTATTCGGCCGCTAGATGTAAGCGGTGGGTCATTACTTGATGCCTGTGAGCACAATGCCTTCTACGAACTGCTTCTGGGCGACAGCGAACAGGGTGACAATTGGAACCATAGCCAGGACGGATGCGACCATCAGCAGATGCCAAGGCGGAATGCGAAACCGCGAGGAGGTGAGGGACGCCATGCCTACCGGAAGGGTGAACTTCTCAGAGGAGCTTAAGTAGAGCACGGGAGTCAGCAGATCATTCCAGCTATATATAAAAGCAAAGATAGCGACAGTTGCGAGTGCCGGTCCGGAGAGTGGGAGGGCAATCGTGCGCCACATTCGCAGTTCTCCGCAGCCGTCAATCCGACCGGCATCAAACAGTTCATCAGGCAGTGTAGTGAAGAATTGGCGTAGCAGAAAGATGTTATAGGCTGATCCGAAGAACGCAGGCACGATCAGAGGCAGGAAGGTGTCGATCCAGTTCATTTTGGAAAAGAGTACAAACTGCGGAATCATAATCGCCGGATAGGGCAGCATCATTGTGCTCAGCAGCAGGATGAACCAGAATTGATTGCCTTTGCCCCTGTATCTGGCGAATCCGTAAGCAACTAGCGCCGAGGACAACAACGTACCGAAGACGCTCAGACCGGCGATAATCAGACTATTCATGTACATGGTACCAAACTGCAGCGTGTCAAAAATGTCCTTGTAATTACTCCACTGCCAGCTCTCCGGCAAAAAGGTCGGAGGGAATTTCAGCATCTCACGCTTCGATTTCAGGGAGGTGGAGACCATGAAGAACAAAGGCAGCAGCATCAGGAACGTTGTAACAACCAAAGTAATAAAGCTGAACACCTTCACCGGTTCGACTTTAGGTCGAGGTCTGGAAAGCGAAGGACGAGCGCCGGTGGCTTTGAGAATACTCATTTGTGGCCTCCTCCTTCGTAGTGAACATAACGTTTCGATAGCTTCATAATGATGGCCGTGAACAACATGACGACGACTAGCAGCACCCAGGCTAAAGCTGACGAATAACCGGCACGGTATTCCTTGAAGGCGCTAGTGTAAAGGTTATAAACGTAGAACCAGGTGGAGTAGTTCGGCCCGCCCTGAGTCATAACAAAGGCTTGGGTAAAGACCTGAAAGGAATCAATCAGACCCATAATCAGCTGGAACAGCAGCACGGGCGAAATCATCGGCAGCGTAATGTTCAGGAAAATCCGGAAGCGCCCTGCCCCATCGAGGTTAGCCGCTTCGATCAGACTGGACGGGACGCTTTGCAGTCCTGCAAGAAAGAGAATCATGCCTGAGCCTGCTGTCCAGAAGGTCATGATAATCAGAGCATACAGCGCAGAGTCTGGGTTCATCAGCCAAGCCGGACCTTGAATGCCAAACCAGGAGAGAATGTAATTAAACAATCCAATCTGCGGGTTGAAGATCCAATACCATAGCAGTGACATGGCCACACCGGACACCATGCTTGGGAAATACATAGCGGTACGGAAGAAGCCGCGGAGCGGGATGGTCTGGTGGAGCAGTAGGGCAAATCCAAGTGCCAACAGCAATTGAACCGGCACGCTGATAAAGGTGTAGCGCAGGGTAACCGTTACCGATTTCCAGAATAAATCATTGTGAAACATCTCGGTATAATTGGCTAGTCCGATGAACCTGGGCGGGTGGATAATGTCATAATCGGTAAAGCTGAAATACAGTGATGACAAGATTGGATACAGGGCGAATACCAGAAAGCCAATAATCCATGGAGAAATGAACATGTACATGTAAAAAGTCTGCCGCCGGCTTTCGCGAAGGTTCACGGACACACCAACCTTTCATAGTAAAGTATAAGCGCTTTAACTTTTGTTTAAAAAAACACGGTGGACATGCCTTTTATGTAGGATTGTCAGCATTAAAGTTTAAACGCTTTAACTTTCGTATCAACCCGATATGATTATCATAGAGTATGGCACCAAATAAATCAACAGTTATTTTATACGATAAAGCGCTTCCTGTCATGTAATATGACGTCAAATTCGCTTTTTTTTATTTTTTTGACCCTTAATGGCGAGAAAATAGAAACAGAATGATATGATTTCTGACATTGTTGTTCTGACTCTAAAGTTGATCGGAATGAGAAACAATGAGAGTGAAGGTGATAATTTTGATATAAAGGGAATTTATCACGGACCCGCCTACCTCACCGGCCAAAGCTAAAGGGCAAATCATCTTTGGTCTGCTCACCGCACTAGCGGGGACCGTCATTTATGGATTATTTGGAGGGTTGATTTACCTGTTTATCGGGCTGCTCTTGGGGAACCTATATCACTTCCTAAAAGCACGTTCCGCTTCTCAGGCATCCAAGGCCGCTCGCCCTGCTGTGAATAAGTCTCTAAAGGCTTCCGTTCGTTGAATGAATTAAAAAAAAGGGGTGTTTCCAGCTAATCGCCGGAAACACCCCTAATTCGTTTAATCATCAGCTAGATTTCGCTTAAGCCTTGGTCCATTGCTGATCGCCCGACAAATATTTCTCGGTCAATACGGACAATAGTTCTATGCCGACCTGATTCTGTCCACCTTCAGGAATAATTAGGTCGGCGTATTTCTTCGACGGCTCGATAAACGCCTCGTGCATCGGCTTTACCGTGGTCAAATATTGCGTGTGGATCGAACGGATGGTGCGGCCGCGTTCCTCGATGTCCCGGAGTACCCGGCGGAGAATGCGCACATCGGGGTCGGTATCGACGAATACTTTAATGTTCAGGTGCTCCCGCAGCTTCTCATCAGAGAGTACATGCAGCCCTTCAAGAATAACGATGTTATTTGGCTTGAGTTCAACCGTAAGATCCTTAGAACGGGCATGGACAGTAAAGTCATATACCGGAGCGTATGCAGATTGACCATTCTTTAGGTAACTAAGGTGCTCAATTAGCAGTTCGGTGTCAAAGGCAAGTGGGTGATCGTAATTGATGGATGCGCGTTCGTCCATGCTGAGATGTGAATGGTCCTTATAGTAGTTGTCCTGAGATATAAATGTTACCTTGTCTGAACCAAGACGGCTAATGACGGAGCGGGCTACCGTCGTCTTGCCGGAACCTGTCCCACCGGCGATACCAATAATAAGCATGGTGTTGTAATAAACCTCCCTAAGCGATTGCCTTTGCAATTCCAATATTGTAGCACAGCAGTCACATTATTTCACCTTGGATCAAGGAAACAATGCATATAATTTATGGATATCTGCTTTTTGTTGCAGAAATGATATACTTTTTCTATCCATAACGAAATTAAATGTAGCTAAAGGGAGCGATGGGTCTTATGAACGGCAATAAGTCACTGCAAGAGGCATTTAATGGAACTACGTATAGAGTATCAGGTAGTGGCAAAAGAAATATTCAAGTATTAAAGGAAGCCTTTGAAAATGTGGAGGATATCACTGAAAGTGATGTCTATGGAACGGGCAAACTGATCGAGGATTTTCAAGCGAAGATGGCGCAGGTTCTGGGCAAGGAAGCTGCTGTATTCTTCCCGAGCGGTACGATGGCACAGCAAGTTGCCCTTAGAATATGGTGTGATCAAAAAGATACCAAGAAAGTAGCTTATCATCCTTTATGTCATCTGGAGATTCATGAACAGGATGGCTTGAAGGAGCTGCATCATATTGAGCCTATTTTACTTGCGGACAAGAACCGGCTGATTACATTAGCTGATGTCATGAATATGCAAGATGAGATTGCTTGCTTGTTGCTTGAGCTGCCACAGCGTGAGATTGGTGGACAACTGCCTGATTTCGCAGAGCTCGAAGCTATATCTGCGTATTGCCGTCAGCAAGGGATTATGCTGCATCTGGATGGGGCGAGACTTTTTGAGACTTTACCCTATTATGGGAAATCTGCTGCAGAGATCTGTGCGCTTTTTGATAGTGTGTATATTTCCTTCTATAAAGGAATTGGTGGCATTGCCGGAGCCATTCTAGCCGGTAGTAAGGAATTCACAGAGAAATCAAAGATATGGAAACGTCGTCATGGCGGGGATTTAATCAGCTTGTATCCATACATCCTCACCGCAGATTATTATTTCACTTTAAGAGAAAATAAGATGGGGCAGTATTACGAAGCTGCCAAGGAGCTTGCTGCACTTATGAATCAGTGCCATGCTGTTGCTACCCTGCCTGTGGAACCTGTCTCCAATATGTTTCATGTGCATATTGAGCGGTCCAAGCGCGAGCTTGAGCCTATTCTGGCTGCTATTTATGAGGAGACGGGGATTGGCTTGGTGCCCGTATTACGGGAAACGGGTGAGACCTCCTCTTATTGTGAGCTGAATATTGGCGACAGTTACGCTGCGATTCCCAAGGAGCTGTTGAGGTTAGCACTTCAACTGCTAGATGAGAAGCTGAAATAAGAAGCTGAAATAAAAAAACGCCCTTCCATTTCCCAATCGGGAAGCGGAAGGGCGTTTGTTTGTTCAGAGATAAGAGATAATTAGTCGATCAGACCCGTCTTGCTCAACAATTGACGAAGTGCAGAAGCAACCGTTTCGCGTGTAGCGGCTGTTGTAGGATTAAAGCTCAATCCTGCATTACTGCTAATGACGCCGGCAGCGGACAAGCTGTGTACGCTGTCCTTAGCATAGTTGGCAATCTTGGCATCATCAGCATAGGTACTGAAGGATGGGTTGGAGACTTTGAGCTCTACACCCGTCAATTTCAGTGCTCTATCCAGAATCACGGCAAGGTCCTGGCGGGTCACTTTAGCGGTAGGGGCGAAATTGCCCTTGCCTGTTCCGAGAATCAGTCCGGCTTCATAGGCAGCAGCTACATCGGCTGCATACCAGTCAGATGCTTTCACGTCCGTGAAGCTGGATGTGGAAGCTGAACGCAATCCAAGTGAACGTGCGAGCAATGCGGTGAACTCAGCACGGGTCAGATTGCTCTTCGGTGAGAAGGTTGTGGCTGACGTACCTTCAATAATTAATTTATTGGCCAGCGCGGTAATATCAGCAGCGGCCGTTGAAGAAGCAATATCAGTAAATGTTACTGGACGGCTTACCGCAGCATACACCGAGAAGCCAGGGCGGTTGACGGTAACGATGGTCGTTCCGTCTGCTTGTACTTTGAATACAGAAGAGACAGGTGTGATTTTGCCGTTCTCTTCATAGAGTACACCGGTAGTATTAGGTTGAATGGCTCCCGGAACTGTGAAGGAACGTTTGATGAAGACATCATTTGGTATTTCCAGAGCGGTGCTGCCGGACGCTGTAGTCCAGTTGGCCTCAAAGGATACCGGTGTTCCCACTACTGTTGCGCCTGTTGCACTGGTAGTGAATTTTGAGGCTTGATCTGCAGCTTTTGTGATTACCAGATCAAAGCCTGTACCAGCGGGTAAGTTAGCCAGCAAGGAGACGGGCAGGGATACTGCGGAACCGGCTACACTGATAATTAACGTGCTTTGCGGTTGAATACCTGCCAGCTGTTTCAGCTGATCTGTAGTCAGGCTAAGCTTAGCTTCAGTGTCACTAACTGTCGGAACTGAAATGACAACTGCTGTCTTGGAGCTTGCAGCGGAAGCAAGTGCAGCTTTCAGGTCATTATCAGTCACGGTAATTGTAGTGACACCGTCTTTAGAGGCTGCAACTGCCTTAACGGGAGCTTGCTGGAAGCCTTGTTCAAGGACAGAATTGGTGGAATCGTTGAGAATTGGTGCGGCTGTAGCAGAGGCTGTAGGTGTGGGACTCAAACCACCACCAGCAGGAGCAGGTGTAGCTGTTGGTGTAGGTGTAGGTACAGGTGTGGTTTCATTACTGACCCGTAAGGAAGTAAATCCATTGTACACACTAGTTACCTTATTGGCAGGTGTGATATGGGCATACACAACATTTATTTTATAAATTCCATCAATAAGATGGGCTATAACGGGGTTGCCCTCATTATCTAGCACAGGGTTGCCCTTAGCATCGTAAGGGAAATAGGAGCCATCAATTTCTGTGAAGTTATAGACTCCTGTTTCGAAACTAGCCCCTTCCGGCTCTGCGATATCCATGAAGCCGAGCAGCTCATCATTTAAGTTATAGAGATCGATTTCGTAATAGTTCGCATCGTCAGCCGTCAGTTTATAGCTGAGATCGGTCGTAATAGGAGTATCCAGCTTCGGATGAATGATGGAGTTAGTCAAGTCAATCTCCTGAATGCCTACTGTGCTATCTGGCAGCTCTGTTCCTACATATAAAGAGAATGGCAAATGTAGTGTCGGTTGACCCACCGCTGTCAGGTTGATTTGCCCTTCATAAGAGGAACCCGTTACAGCAGCTTCACCTACATTCAAGTTTAATGTAAAGGGTGTGGTCTTACCCGCAGCAGCAGCAACAACGCTGTGATCAAGATTTGCTGTAATTCCAGCAGGAGCGTCCCCGTGCCATTCAATTTCAGCAGCATAGGTTAAATCTGCACCGCCGGTATTCTTCAATTGCAGATTTTCAGCTCCGGCAGCTCCAGGTGCAAGGACACCAAAGTTGGCCGAATCGTTATAGTTAATTACATTTGTAGGGCTGTAATTCTTGTCTAGAATAGTAATCGGTTCAATCGATTGTAATAAAGCATCTGTATCAATAGCATGTGCTACATTTACACGACCGGCTCCCTGCTGGTAGACATCATAAGTTCCGTTGTCGTCGCCAGGGAGAACATCTGCTGTGTTCGCCAGAGCGGCCCGAATATCAAAGGGAGTCCAATTTGGATGAGCTTCTTTGATCAGGAGTGCTAGTCCAGCAACATGAGGAGCGGCCATACTGGTTCCGCTAATCCGCTTATAGGCCTCGTCGTAACTAGCATGTGAGTCAAACTTACCGTAAGCAGGCCATGTAGATAGAATGCCTACTCCTGGAGCAACAAAGTCTGGTTTAATGCTCAGTTTGCTATCTACGTTAGGTCCGGCAGAACTGAAGCCTGCCAGGGTATCACCAAGGAAGAGGCTTTGATTATACTCTGCACCGAAGGTAGATTCCAATTGAGTACCGCTATTCTGTACCAGCGCTCTGGCCAAGGCGCGGCCTTCGGTACCCTTCATATCAAAGGTAGGGATATTACCGTAGTTGTCACCCGAGTCGACGTCAATATAATCGTCACGGCCGGGAATGCTGATATCCAAATCAACCTGCTTGGAATTATCGCTTTTCGCATTTCCGTTAAAGATAACGAGAGCTTTAGCCTTATATTTCTTAGCATTGGCGATCTTCAGATCGAAGGTCAGGGTTCCGCGAGAAGCCAATACGATTTTGTCAGTAACGTCCTTGTTCTTGTAATCTTCGTCAGCGCCTAATCCAACATATACAATATCCTGAGAGTCAACACCGATAAGATTAGTGAAATTCACTTCTTCCGTTGTAGCCTCCCAAGCCATTACATTGACTTTGTAGGTGTCATAGGTAACGCTGGTGACTGTTTCTCCATTGGATTTGGTGAGCAATGTTGGTGATAAAGTCGTCCAGTATTTATCGGTCTTGCTGGTTACTGCACCAACAGAGATTCCTAACTGGGAAGTAGCTGGCGAACCGAGCGTGTAATAATCAGGTCCGGCATTGCCGTTTGCGATAACCGCTACAACCCCTGATAGAACTGCATTGTTGATGGCGATGGCATCAGGTGAGTTCACATCTTTCTCTGCATCTGATCCAAGCGAAAGGTTAATGACATCCATATGATCTTTGATGGCGCGCTCGATGCCATCAATAACCTGTGCGGATGATCCAGACGCAGAGTCAGGGTTGGCTGGATTATAGCCAAGCACTTTATAAACGTAGAGATCCGCTCCGTATGCTACACCCTTCTGTACAATTTCACTGGTTGGATTAGTAGCTCGTCCAATGATGGTTCCAGAAACATGTGTACCATGAGAGGTACCCTCGAAACTCTTTGCAGCGTCTGGAGCTTCTTCATAGGGATCGTCGTCATTATAGAAGGAGTCCCAACCTCCTTTGTATGCTGCAGCAATGTCTGGATGCTTATAGTCTACCCCAGTATCGATAACGCCTACTTTAAGGCCAGCTCCGGTATAACCGTCTTCCCAAGCCAAGTTAGCACCAATTTGTTTTAATGGAGCTTCGCCATTGGCTGTAGTTCCGACGGGTGTAGTGTCCGCTTCCTCAATAGGTATAGGATACCAGGTACTGTTCTCATAAATCGAGGTTACTCCGGTTATAGTTGCAAGTTCGGGGATTTCATTCGCAGGAATCGTGATTTCGAAACCGTTTAGGACCGTGTTGTACTTATAGTTGACCTTGAGGTCGAGTCCAGCAGTGGCTGCTTTCTGCAGCACATCAGTTTGTTGGCTGTTGACAGCAGCTTCAGTAGCTGTTGAGGCCAAAGATGAGATTCCTTGCTTGGTTGCATATTTGCCGATGGCTGCCGGTTGTCCGCTCAGTTGAACGATAACACGAATGTCTGCTGTGGATTTTGTATTGATCTGAGGCGAAATATAGGTCTTGTGTTGTTGAATCAACGATAATGCACTCTTGGTGAATTGCGGTTGTACTGAGCTTGCTGCTGAAGCTCCTCCAGGTACCGTGCTACTCGTTACCCCAACGGCTAGTGCAAGAATTGATAGTTTACGTAATAGATTGCCCCATTCCAAAAAAAATCCCCTCCGTCATTTTAGTTTTTAAGAAATCCTTCTCAGCTGGTTGGTGAAATAGATATTGGCCCTCCTTCCCAAAGAATCTACCATTATTCCAACTAAGCTAGTAGGAAAAAGATTAAGAAGATTTTACCATTGGTTAAATGTAAAATCTATATAAAAATAAAAAAATTTTGGTAGATTTCAATTCAAAATTTTTACAAAAAATATGGATAGATGGTTATGTAAGCTATAAACTCTTCTATACTAAGGTTTTATATTAAAAACAGCACCGAAGAGGTGCCGTTCTAATCGAGAAAAATATTAGGATCTGTTTAGGAGCGATCGAACGAAGGAGACTCTTAATAATTGCTTTTTCATAAATCTGATCCGAAATTCATTTCTTAATTGATTATAGATATGGGGGCAATGATGATGAGCCCAAGTGTACATATATTGAAAATCCGTATGAGTCTTGGCTGAATTCATCAAATAGTAGGAAATCGTGTCATATACATTATGGTTGAACCACTCGTTCATTTCCTGCTCGCCGTAGCCATACTGCTCGATGGCCATATTCCTGATGAGCATTTTCTCTTCGAGATTCTCGATCAAGAAGCCTTGGCTCAGATTAAAAGTAATGTTGTTCCCATGGATTCGATAGACTCCCGCAATAACATCGATAAAGCCGGCATCTCCGATTAAGAGGGAGCGCAGATAAATAGAGGCATCATTCACCATATTCATGTTCAGAATGTCCATTTGGATTAAAGCTTCGCGTTTAAAAATAGTAGTCAACGTGGAAGCGGGCTTGGGATAGCCATTTTGCTCGAAATTCATGAAATAATCATGTTTCCTAATAATCTCACTAAGCTGCAGACTGGATACTTTCAGCTGCTTGCTTTGTGAATATTCCAGGAACACATTGGCGGCCACAAAGGATATTTCCGGATGGAGTCGATGGAATTCCACGGCTTTACTTAAATAGTTCATATCAATGAGATAGTCATCATCATCCAGAAAAAGAATATATTCTCCATCAGCGTGAGCTGCAAAGGCCTTTCGGCGATTATTGCCTGGACCGCTATTGCTATCGTTGCGCATGTAAATGACGCGCGGCTCATCTCCATAGCTAATCTTCATTAATACATCCGTGCCATCCGTGGAGCAATCATCGATAACGGTGATCTCTTTATGCGGATAGTCTTGAAGCAGGATACTCTCGATGGCCTTATGGAGAAACGCTTTTCGGTTGTAGGTGGTAATGATTACGCTGATTTTGGGATAGGCGGTTAAAGAGCTGGCCGCTTGGCTTGGTTGTTTACTTTCGGGTATAGATGTTAATTCAAGAAGACCTTTTGCCAGACCATGGATGTCCTTATCTCTGATCTTGAACTGCTCTGACAGATAGTATAGCAGGGCGCTCTCCGCGATTCTCCCCAGAAAATAAGCTCCAATAACCTCAGACAAGGTTTCTAGAACTTCTTTAACTTGTGGGTTCGCCTCATTATGGATCAGGGTCTGGCATCGATCTAGAACCTCAGCGCAATCCACCACTTGTGGCCGCGAATTGTTCAAATCATCATTGAGTTGCTGTAATAATTCGTAACAGGTCTGCTGCAAACGCTCACTATGATCCATATACAATCCTCCTGTACCTTTAAGTGGATAGCTCTGCTTTATTTCGATAATCCTTTGACTTTAGGAGCAGTGGTGAATTTACTTTTGAATTTATCTTTATATTCTTTAAAATAGTCCAGGGAGTACAAGAATACCTCTCTCTCCAGCAAGGAGGCGATAATAAGATAGGTCGGTAAGATGACTATACCTAACAGCATCCCCCAGAGGATGATACCCACATAAGAATGGATGTGGATGTTCATCGCTGTCGTGATCAGAATGATGCCAATAAAGATGACAGCATTCGTTAACCAGCGGCGAAAAGTAACCCAAGGGCTGCGGTTCAACAGCACTCTGCTGGCGTAGATGACAATATCGATGGAACGGTAGAGCAGCGCCACAATGGTGCCCATTAATACTCCATAAATACCCATGAAGATGACAAAGATCAGTGAGGCGCTCAAGTTAATTGCCGATTCCAGAATCGAGCGGGTTTGTGTCTTCTTGAAATGCCCCGCAATGGTTATGACGTTATTAGAAGAGGTGCGGGCATTGGTGAGCAATTTAATCGTGACGAATAAGACAGGGAGCCACCAATCAATATAATTAACATCATTTACACCAGCCGTGTACAATCTCATAAACGGAATGATCAGTATATAAGTGACCGTAAGGATGGAGAAGATCAGGCCCATAAAATAGACCTCATAGGCATCATAGAACTTAAGGAACTCTGTTTTGCTCTCATGATAGATCTGTCCAAGCGCTGATTTGATGCTGCCGTTTACGGTCTGGACGATGTTATCCACGATGGTGAAGATCATATTGTACATGACATAGATACTGACGATCTTCAGATTAGTAAAGAAGGTCAAGATGATCATGTCGGTATTTCTAAACACCAGGTAGGAAATTTCATGGATCATGACTGAATTTTTCTGCCCGATCGCTGCAAAGTCCGGTTTGAGCTTCAGGTTAATCCATTTGTAATGCTTCTTCATATAGAAATAGAACACAACAATTTGCAGCAAGGTCAGCACGAAAAAGGAAGCCTGAACAGCAATGATATTGAAGCCTTGCATTAATAATATGATGCGTACAACGTTATTCAGAATAGTAGTGGCCGTAACGATCACGGTTTCCACATAACTTTTGCCTTCGGCGATGAGCAGAATCCTGAATTTCCCTTGAAAATAATAGTTAATGGCTCCACCCATACCCGTCAGCAAAATGATAGCTATAATGCTTAATGCGCTAATCTCCGAGTGGACAATAAGCGGATAAAGGACAGCGAGCAGGACTACCGCGAAGAAATAATAAATACCTGTTCTCTTATAATAGCTTGAGGTTGCTGCCAAAATAGAGTTGATATTATCCTTGTTATCCCCGGCAATCGGTTTATAAAGGGCTTGCAGCGAAGCTGCCCCCACACCGGCTTCCAACAGTGCTAAATAGCTAATAATTTGTCCTATGGAGGCAATTAATCCATTGGCTTCCGAGCCATAATTGACCATAATCAGTCTGGGAATGAAGAAACCGAGGAGAATGGTGATCAGCTGACTCACCAGACCAAAGGACAAGTTAAGAATACTCCGTTTTGCTCTCATAACTCCTCCTGTTAGAAAGTGATAAATAGAAGTCCAGCTTCTCGAAATGCCTTTCTGCATTAGTGGCTTGCAGAGTTACATTAATCGTATTGGTGTGCATACACTCGTAAACCTGTTCTGGTTGCAAGGCCGCTAACGTGTTGAAGTCTGCATATAAACCGTTGAAGTTGGCATCGTGCATTACATTAATCATTTTTTTGCTATAGGCAATGGGGAAGACGGGGATATTAAATACCCAACCCAGAATCATAGCATGGAACCTTGAGGCTACCACAAAGCAGGACGCTGCGATCACAGACAGGACTTCCTCGATATTCGTTGTATACAAATGCACCTTGGTTCTATTCCTAACATCCTGAGGGATGAGATTGACGATATGTTCAATGGCCTCGTGATCTCCTTCATGCTCACAAAATGACATGAAATGAACAGCGTAGCCTTGTTGAATGAAATGAATTGTAATATCTTTTATTTTTTCATAATAGAGTTGGTCAAAATCACTCAAGCCCTTGGACGATGGCTTAATCACGGATATTACGATGTATTGCTCCTCTTCACGCGGAACTTTGGGCGGGTCTAGCTGAAAGATGATATCAGGAGCCAATCTGACATTGCTTAAGTCCTGAAACAGATCATAGGAAACTTGTTCTCTAAAGCAAATATCGGTGTATTCCCGAAAAATCTTCTTATGCTCATCGTAATATTCGTTATCCGTATAGGGACCAAAATTAGCACCTAACAGATAATAGGGCTTGGTTTTGTTTCTCAGCCCTTCTGCTTTCTCCAGATACTCCACCCAATGCTCCCCTTGCATAAAAATGGACCCGCCGATATGTACAATTCCATCAGATTGCTTGACCAGAAATTTTTGCACGAAATGCTGGATCTTCATTTTTCGGAATAAGAAGTTAATGCCCCGTAGAATAAGCGATTCAGTGGCATATACCTTGAGGTTGCTTAAGGTCTTGAATGAAAGCTTATACCTGCCTGGAGCCATAATTATAAATTGTGTATCCGGGTATCTTTCACAAAGAACCTTAATGAATAAATCATCACCCAGATTAAATTCGGTGTAGGCGTATATCATCATTTTTTTCATGGCTCAAGCTCCTTTCTGGTTCAATTCCCTTAAGCATGTCTTTTTTGAACCGTAATCGCCGTCTTTATTCTTCTTTTCAAGTACAACAGGCTTCGATCCATGTTAATGAATCTGTGATATAGAAGTGGTGAGAGTAGGAAAGCCTTGATATGAATAGATAGCTGCTTATCGTCTCCGTTGTAACGCTTCATGATGAGCTGTATTTCCCCATTCAGGCCCGGGTATTTCTGCTCAATATCGTGCAATAAAGTACGAATGCTTATCCCTTCAGTTCCGTATAGGCAGGTCTTGAGATTAAAGAAGTAGTTCTCCGTCAGTTCACGATTTAACAATAAATCAGATACCGTCTCTAATTCTCGGTAGGAATGAGCTTTGAAGTACTGATCCACTCGCTTAAAGGCGGCCACAACGTCGAATTTCTGGACATTATAGCTATTGGTAATGGACGCGTTTCTTTGTAAATAAAAAGATAATACCTCAGCAAGAGTAATGACCTTCTCTGCTCTGGACAATGTCTTGTAGATGAATTCCTGATCTTCCCCGTTCACACATCGTTCCGTATACTTAAGCTCATTCTCCAATAGGAAAGTCCGCTTGTAAGCGATGCTTCCCGTCCAAATGCGCAAGCTTTTATTCACAAATATATGCTCAAGGGCGGTAATCCCCGACGTTTCATTAGGAGGCGAGGTAAAGCTTACTATGGAAGACTTGTCTTCTCTTACGAGACTGTAGCCCCAGCAGATAATGTCGGGCGCTTGCTTTTTTAGATAGGGATAAATGGTCTGCACTAAATGATCGGCAATGTAATCATCGCCATCCAGAAACAGCACATAGGTCCCGGTTGCTTCGGCTAAACCTTTATTTCGGGCTGCGCTCACACCATAATTGTTAGTTCTGATGATCTTGCATTGAAGGTTCGGGTGTTGCGAGATGAACTCTGCCACTAAGTTGTACGTCTGATCCGTAGAACCGTCATCCACGATCACTATTTCAAATCGCTGCTCACTCTGATTTAGAAGTGACTCCAACATAGGCCTAACGTAATTTTCGATGTTGTATACAGGAACCACGATGCTTAGATTCATTAGGGCGCTCCTCTCCCAGCATGAAGCTCATAGTTTAGGCGAGCTCTTTTGAAAATATTTGTTTGAGCCCTTTCTTGTAGCCCTTAATCGCCGGAAAGTTCTTTTTCGGCCGCTCCCTGAGAATAAGATAAAAGGTCGTCCATAATAATGCGAGATATCCGAGCGGCCCGGACTTCTTGTCTTTTAGCAAATGCACATGATTAACGACTCTGGTATAAGCCACGTCCTCAAGGTTGTCCCTAGAGGCAGAAGACTCATGATGCAGCAGCTTTAGATCAGGATTGATATAAAGCTTGCCTGTCTTAAGCGCCATTCGGGACATAAAAATGTCCTCACCAACACTGTAGCTCTTTAGCCAAGGTACGGGTTCAAGATCTTTAATCGCTTCTTTCTTGAAGGACATATTGCAGCCATGCTGAAACTCTGTGCGAAAGGTTTTTGTGGCTTTATGCCAATTGTACATGGACCCGGCTTGACCGCTGAGGGAGAGCTTTCCGCTCGATAAGGACTGTTGGAAGGACAGAAGACAGCGGATTGTACCGAAGAAGCTGTTTCTCATCCCTATGGCCACGCCGCCGACACCTACGCAATCGGGAAAATCGAGATAAGTCTGGAGTAAGGTTGAGAAGTAATGAGCGGGGATTTCTACGTCATCATCGAGGAATAATATGGTATCCATCGAAGCCAACTCTACGGCTTTAATTCTGGAAAGCCATAATCCATGATCAGTCTTGCTGTAATAGACAAACGAATAACCCTTTTTGTTTAAAAGAGATTCATATTCATTAAGCACAGCTTCCGGTATTTCACCATCGTCTACAATAATGACTTCAATGTTGCAATCTTTGCTCATGGTTTGATTAGTCATAGAATGAATGCACCGTGTCAGGTCCTTTACCCGATTCCTCGTGCAGATAACTACTGACAATCCTTGCATAGACTCCACTCCTTTATTCAATTCCTCCCAGCGTAATAATAATATAATGACTACGTTGGGAGTTTAAGCTATCTTTAGAGTACTATTGGAGCCAAAAGATTGTATATACTACTTTAGTTTACTTCTTTCTGAAACATTCAATTTATTTCAATCGAAAGCGAGCTTTTAAAACGGTCTCCAGGGCTCAGACGGACGATCATTTCCTTGTCCTGAATCTCACCACTAAAGGTGTCTTCATCCGCGATGCCATGCCAAGGTTCTATACATACGAAGGGAGCATCTTTGAACTGCCAAATGCCCAGATTAGGAAAGTTCTCGTAAGAAAGGACGACACTTTTAGAGGATTGTTTGCTCTTGAGAGACACCTGCTGGGAGTTCACATTTCTGAAGACAAGCGCGCCCTCGTGAAACATTTCATGCGATAAGGGCAAGATGTTATGATCCTTCAGGATCGTCTCCGACTTGCCGCTAATCAGTAGATTGGATTTATTCATGAATAGCCGCTCCAGAGTTTCAGCCTGTTCGAACTCCAAATAATAGTCCTGAATTTGGCCTTGATCATCAATGGGGCAGTTAAAGGCAGGGTGGGTGCCCAGTTGGAAGAAGATATCCTTATCATCAACATTTTCTACCTTATAGTTAATTTCAAGCTTATTGGCGTTCAGTGTGTAAGTGATATACAGATTGAACTTGTAGGGGTAGACTGCTAATGTAGTCTCATTATAGGAATGCCGATAGACGGCCAGTGTCTCACTTTCTTCAATTAACTCGAATTCATCATGTCTCACGAAGCCGTGATTGCCCAGTTGATAGCTATTGCCGTCTACCTTAATCTCTCCGTTGTTGACGGCGCACACGATAGGGAATAGTACTGGGGAATGACCTGTCCAGTAAGCGGGATCTCCGTTCCAGATATATTCACAGCCGTCCTCCAGCTTCTTGAAGCTTATAACCTCTGCTCCAACTGCCTTTATCTCAACTTCAGCCAATCTACTAGTTAAAATTTTATTCATTTTTTTACTCCCTTTCCACATTTTTATCCATTACCTTTCATATTCTATCAAAGTTCATTTGAATAAACACTGGTAGCTCAAGCCAAGCCCTGTTGTAACACAAAGTGCATAATAATAATGAAAATTATTACACTGTGTAAAGTGAAAATAATAATTATTGGTATAACATATATAGAAAGCAATGAATACATGATCGTTCGAACGGGAGGGACACAACTTGCACAACATATTCGTGAATGGTGAGAGACTGAAGGATACGATTGAGTCCTTTGCTGATTTTGGCCGTACAGACAAGAATGGCGTGACCCGGTTGTCGCTGAGCGATGAGGATGTTAAGGTCCGGAATTACTTTCGTTCTTGTTGTGAAGAACTGGGAATGACTGTGAAGGTTGATGATATGGGAACGATGTATGCCACGCTGGCGGGTACAGAAGATAAGCCGCCGGTGGTGATTGGCTCGCATCTGGATACTGTGAAAAAAGGCGGCCGATTTGACGGTGTGCTCGGTGTAATCGCTGGATTGGAAGTTGTCCGCACATTGGTCGATCATGGGATTAAGCCACAGCTTCCAGTGATGATTATGAATTTCACCAATGAAGAGGGGGCCCGCTTCGAGCCTTCAATGATGGCCTCTGGCGTCTTGTCCGGCAAGTTCGATAAGGCAGCTATGCTGAGCAAGAAAGATCCGGAAGGGACTACCTTTGCAGAAGCGCTATTGGCAAGTGGATATGCAGGTGAATCCGCCAGTCGTATTAAAGAAGCTACTGCTTACCTGGAGCTTCATATCGAGCAAGGGCCTGTGCTGGAAAAAGAAGCGTTAGCGATCGGTCTGGTCGATTGCGTTGTTGGCATGGCCTGCTATGAGATTGAAGTGACGGGCGAATCAGACCACGCAGGCACAACGCCTATGGGAATGCGTAAAGATGCCTTGTTCGCGGCAACGGATATTATCACCGAGCTGCGCAGCAAGCTTGGGCTGCTGGATTCCGAACTGGTCTACACGATGGGCAGAATGAATGTGCTGCCCAATATTCACACCGTCATTCCGAATAAAGTTATCTTTACTATCGAAGCAAGACATAAGGACATGGATATTGTCCGTGAAGTGGAAGCAATTATCCAAGGTTTGCCGGAAGTGTTGCTGGAGTGTGAAGTGACCAAGACCAAGCTTTGGGGCCGCGATACGGTATGGTTTGATGCTGAGATTTGTAGTTTGGTTAAGCAAGCTACGGAATCATTAGAGTATTCCAATCGTACCATCGCCAGCGGCGCCGGGCATGATGCCCAGTTTGTAGCCAGCTTCTTGCCGTCCGCGATGATCTTTGTACCCAGCGTAAATGGTAAAAGCCACTGTGAAGAAGAGCTTACTTCGTATGAGGAATGTGAAAAAGGCGTGAATGTGGTCTTGCAAACCGTACTATCCTTGTTAAACCGTGATTGATGTCACTAAACATAACGTTAGCGAACAATGAACTCAGAGATGTATTCAACCATCCAGACACCGTAGAGGGTGTCTTTTTTTTACCTTGTTTTCTGTGTGATGTTAGGTGTGACAAGGGATGACGTGACTTTTCTATAGCTTGGACGCTGCTCCATTGTGTTAAAACACAATCATGACAGCTAAAGTTTTTATTTTTCACCAATTAGAAAATTCAATTCGTATGTTATCATTCTTTACATAAGAGAAACACATTAGACAGGAGAGATTAACAATGATTATCGGAGTGCCTAAAGAAATTAAAAATAATGAAAATCGTGTAGCGATTACACCTGCTGGGGTAGTAAGTCTTATTTCTGAAGGACATCAGGTTCTAGTTGAAGCCGGAGCCGGTGTAGGCAGCGGATTTATCAATGAAGAATATGCAGCAGCCGGAGCTAAGTTGATTGAAGATGCAGCCACGGTCTGGAGTTCTTCTGAAATGGTAATGAAGGTTAAAGAACCTCTGGAAAGTGAATATCAATACTTCCGTCCAGGTCTCCTATTGTTCACTTATCTGCATCTTGCTCCTGAGCCTGCACTGGCCGCAGCTCTTAAAGACAACGGCGTCTTTGCAATCGGCTATGAAACGGTAGTTCACGGACGTACATTGCCACTATTGACACCTATGAGCGAAGTGGCCGGACGGATGTCTGTGCAGCTGGGAGCTCAGTTCCTGCAAAAGAACTATGGTGGACAAGGCATTCTTCTCTCCGGAGTTCCTGGAGTCAGCAGAGGCAAGGTTAGCATCATTGGTGGCGGTGTAGTAGGTACTAATGCAGCCAAGATGGCGATTGGCCTTGGCGCGGATGTTACCATTGTTGACCTGAGTGCAGATCGCTTGCGTCAGCTGGACGATATTTTTGGCTCACAGATCAATACACTGATCTCCAATCCGTTCAATATTGCTAAAGTGGTAGCTGAGGCGGACTTGCTGGTTGGCGCAGTTCTTATTCCTGGTGCAAAAGCGCCGAAACTAGTGACTGAAGCTATGGTTAAGACAATGAAGCCGGGCTCGGTTATTGTCGATGTGGCTATTGACCAAGGCGGGATTGTAGAAACCATTGATCGCGTAACTACCCATGACAATCCAGTATTCGTAAAACATGGTGTGCTGCATTATTCAGTAGCGAATATGCCGGGTGCTGTTGCCAAAACATCAACGATGGCTTTAACGAATGTTACGGTTCCTTACGCACTGCAAATTGCCAATAAAGGTGCACTGAAAGCTATTCAAGAAGATGCAGGTCTGAGAAGCGGCGTTAATATCGCCAACGGAAAAATCACTTGCCAAGCAGTAGCAGAAGCTCTTGGGGAAGAGTGCTACACAGTAGAGCAAGCATTAGAGCATGAGTTTACTCTGATCTAATAGGAATAGAAGAGACTAGAGGGGTTAACTGGAGAGCAGCCTTATGAGCAATCATGGGTTGTTCTTTTTTTGCGTAATTTTTCTGTCCTATAGTCAGCCCTAACGATGCGTAATATAATGAAATCACTTTATGAATACAAGATTCGGCTATTTTCTCAGGTTGGGGTGGGGACATTGACAGGAACAGATTCATCCTTTGATCGTTTTTTTGACAGCATGGAGTCCTTGGCGGATACCATAAGTGAATCTCTTCAGTCTCAGGTAACGATTGAGGACAGCAACCACCACGTCATCGGATACAGTTCGCATCAGTTTGAGAGTGATCCGGCAAGAATCTCAACCATTATCGGCAAAAAAGTTCCGAACGCCGTTATCATTGGCTTGCGAAAAAAAGGCGTTATGCATGATCTGGAGAATTCCGTGCATCCGATAAGGATTCCGGCCGTGCTGGAGGTAGGGCTTGGCCCCCGGCTGGCGATCTGCATTAAGCATCAGAAGGAGATTCTCGGTTATATATGGGTGGTCGATACTGGAAATCTCGCCGAAGGACATGCGGAGAGCATCGTGGAGAAAGCCGCCGGCATTGCCAGCCGTTACTTACTGAAGCAGCGGGGCTGGAGAATGAAGCAGGAGAAAACGCAGGAAGATTTCTTCTGGAAGCTGCTGACTTCGCATTATGACACGGAGCTGAACATCAAACAGGATGCAGAGGCTTGGTCGATTCTTTTGCCGGAAAGCTATTATATCAGCGTCTTTGAGAGTGACAAGGTAATCGATGAGCATTTTGTGCTGAGATTTCAGCAGGCGATGGCGGCGCAGACCGGGCTGCGGCTGCTGTTTCAGACGGCAGAGCATAACCGGTTAATTATTTTGTTCTCTTCTATCTTTCCTGCCCAGGGGACGGATGTCCTGTCCGCGTTTATGCATAAGCTGATGAAGGATATGCATGCAAGCGAGGGCTGTCTGCTGGTTGCTGGCTGCAGCCTTCATTATGAGGGATATACCTCAGCAGCCATTGCCTACCGGGAAGCCGTCGCTATTCTGGAGCTTAAGAAGCTGCTGCCCTTTCATGCCCGTGATTTGCTGCTGTACGAGGATATCGGTTTTTGGGCCTACCTTCCCCTGATTATAGAGCAGAAGCGCAGCCGGACCCGCAAAAGTCCATTGCTCTATCCGCTAAAGGAGCATGATCGCGAACATAAAAGTGATTTTGTCCAGACGGTTGCCGTCTATTTATCGCTGAATAGCAATCTGAAGGAATCGGCCGCGTTTCTGCATATTCACACCAACACGCTGATGTACAGACTAAACCGGATTGCCGAGATTACAGGCAAAAGCCTGAAGGATACCGCCTACCGCACGTCCATCTATCTGGATATCCTGACCGAGGAGACCGGGCAGCTGAATCTGTGGTTTCAGGATGTTCGGGAATAAGTGGAGAGCAAGCGCTTGATTACAATCTGACTCAGTCAAACTCAAATCGAGTTGCTTCCCACCGAGGTAACAGAGGCAGATGCACTGACACGTTATGCCATGGAGCAGGGCCTGGCCTCGCGGGAGTGGGAGAGAGAAAGGGAAAGGGAAAGGGATTTTCCCTCCGTATCGAAATAGAGGGAATTTGTCCCTCTATTTTCGCCCTAATCAGGTTAAATTGAGGATTATAGGGAAATTCTCCCCTTAAATTTATCCATTTGGGCTTAACAACGTTGTTCGAGAGAAATTAGAGGTTGTTTTTCCCTCTAAATCCCTAAATATGAATTTTCTGATGGAATTAGAGGGAGGAATTCCCCTTATCTTAGAAGTTCGCACGCATTTTCGGACTCATTGATCGAAGATTATGAATACAAACGTATACGAGGGAACGCTTATATTATTTTTCGTTCTGCACCAACAGAGGGTCCGACACGTACAATAACCTATATTTAAAGTAAATAACTTTAAAAAGGGGGTAAGTATGGTGGCGTATTATTATCCTTCACCCGAAGCTCAGAATTTCGAACGGAATATGAGAAACAACATTATGGAGTCGGCAAAGGCCTTGAATGCCAGCGATGCGGACTTTGCAACATTCAAAGGCTCTCGTGGCAATCCGCGGTTCTGGACGCGTACGAATAATGGTGGACTCCAGCTGAATAATGATGTTCTGCCCTCGGCGGGTGTGCTCGATATTTATCAGAATGGGCATCTATATGCTTTTGAATGCGCTACGGCGATGGTAGTTGTGCTATATAGGGCCACAATCGAATCCATTGGTGAGAAGGCGTTTAATACGTATTTCAGAGATCTGTTCTTATGGGATTGGAACTATGACAGCAACCTGCGGTTAATTGCTACATACAGTAAGCCGGAGATTTCTTTGGGGGATGTTGTCTATTTCAAGAACCCGGATCATGCGCCGAGTAAGCCGGAGTGGCAGGGCGAAAATGCGATTATGCTTGGCAATGATTTGTTCTACGGACATGGGATAGGAATTACAACGGCGCAGGGAATCATTGATTCTCTTAATGAAGAAAGGATACCCGGAAGCAGAACCTCTGCCTATTTCACAGATGAGGCACTGCACCCGGATTTTGAGTATATTCGCAGCTTATCTACAAGACTGGACCTGCCTGTTGCGAGTAACAGGAGCGCGAAATATACGATATTCTCTAGGATAGGTGCACGAACCTATATCTATTAAAAGCTGCAAGTAAGCGTAACGGCTGCTTGCAGCTTTTTTTTGAGTTTCCATTTAGACTAATAGGTTATGCGGTTGATTAATCTTTTAGCTGATAGCTCACAAAGGCCAATTGCTTACTGTCAGGCGACCAAGAATTCACATTAAGCGTCCCTTGCCCTCCGAACAGCTTCACGATTGTACGAAACTCACCGCCACGACTAGACATCATCCGTACTTCAACGTTCTTATTCGCAGGATGGTCACCCGGAGCAACGTCCCCCTTCCGATAGGAGATATAGGCCACGCTTTCACTATCGGGGGATACATGTGGGAACCAGTTATTGCTATCATCAAAGGTCATCTGCGTCGGTTCGCTGCCGTCAGCATTCATCCGCCATACCTGCATAAGTCCTGTACGTACGGAATTGAACCAAATATGTTGTCCATCTGGAGAGTATTCTGGACCGTCATCCAGTCCCGGAGTATCCGTCAGTTGAACTTCAACGCCGCCGTCCACCGGAATGGTGTAGATATCGTACTGGCCATTCCGCTCGGCACAATAGGCCAACGTACTGCCGTCCGGCGACCAACCGTGAAGATAGCTAGGAGCCATGGGTGTAATCAGGGTGGGGTTGCCGCCTTCCAGAGGGAAGACATAAATCCGGGACTGGCTATCTTCGCGAGTGTGGTGGCTTACCGCAAGCAGAGCGTTGTCGGGAGACAGCACATGGTCATTGTTGCAATGATCGACATAGGCCGACTCGATGACCACACTCTCTTTAGTGGCAAGGTCAAAGGAATAGATACGGCCGAGACTATTATAAATAAGACTTCTGCCATCACGAGTCCAGTTCGGAGCCTCAATCAGGGAATCGAATGTGGCCAAAACCGTACGCTCACCACTCTGTACATCTATGGTTTCTAGAATGCTGATTACGTTACGACCTTCTACTATGGGCGTTTCTTGTAGGGTGTTCATCGGGTTGCTCCTTTTTATGAATTTAGAAAATGGACTAACTTACTAGATGTCTAATTCACAAATAACAATAGAAAGGGGTTTGGTTCCAGCTCATCCCATCCACTCCCGCCGCAGTGTAAAGAGATCTTTCAGCGCATCAGTGGATAGCTCAGTAATCCAGCCCTCGGAGGTGGCGATGACATTGTCGCTGAGCTGCTGCTTGCTCTCCAGCATCTCATCGATTCGTTCCTCCAGTGTACCGAGCGAGATGAACTTATGCACCTGTACATCACGGGTCTGGCCCATGCGGTAAGCGCGGTCTGTAGCCTGATTCTCGACAGCCGGATTCCACCAGCGGTCGAAATGAAAGACATGATTGGCTGCTGTCAGATTCAGACCGACTCCACCCGCTTTAAGTGAAAGGATAAACACATTCGGCTGGTCGGAGGCTGAAGCTTCAGATGGAAGTAATGATTCCTCAGCAGACGGGATAGGGGTCTGGAACCGTTCAATCATCTTGTCACGTGCGGCCTTGGACGAGCTGCCGTTCAAGTAAAGCACCGGCTCCTGAAGCTCTTCCTGCAGGACGGCCTGCAGCATTTTGCCCATACCGACATATTGGGTGAAAATAAGACAGCGCTCGTTCTCCTCGCGCAGCTCCCGCACCATAGCCAGCAGTCGCTCTACTTTGGCCGAACGTTCAATCAGCGCACTGGTGTCGAGCTTGTTCTCGGCATCCGTATCCGGCAGGGCCTCCTTCGTCAGCAGCATCGGATGATCGCATAGCTGTTTAAGTCCGGTCAGTGCAGCTAGAATCGCCCCTTTGCGTTCAATGCCTTCGAGCTTCTGCATACGTTCCATGAGTCCGTTTACGGTCTGATCATAGAGTGCGGCTTGCTCCGCCGTCAGATGAATATAGGTCTTCATCTCGTTCTTTTCCGGCAGGTCCAGCTGAATCGCTGGATCTTTTTTCTTGCGGCGCAGCATAAACGGTTTGACTAGCCTTTGTAAATCTTCTGTACGTTTAACATCATGTTCCTTCTCAATGGCATTGCTGAACCGTTCATTAAAAGCTCTGGAGCTGCCTAGATAACCCGGCGTTATAAAATCGTAGATTGACCATAGCTCCGAGAGCCGGTTCTCGATAGGTGTTCCTGTTAGCGCAATCCGGTGTAGAGCCGGGAAACTGCGCACCGCCGCTGACTGCTTGGTCTGAGCATTCTTGATGTTCTGTGCTTCATCCAGGCACACGGTTGCCCAGGTGAATTCTTTCAGCAGCTCCTGATCCAGCGTTGCGGTGGAATAAGACGTCAGGACAACATCAGCCTGTGCAGCGGCTCCATAGAAGAAGCCCGCATCGAGGCGTCTGCTTCCATAGTGGAGCATAACGTTCAAGGACGGGGCGAAGCGCTGCAATTCCTTCTCCCAGTTGCCAAGCACCGAGGTAGGACAGATGATCAGCGAAGGCCATTCCGGTGGAGCGCTATGTGAACGGATCGCCGCCTCACGCTGCGCTGGATCTACGTTTGACTGGTCTTTCAGGTGGAGCAGGTAGGCGATCAGCTGGACGGTTTTGCCGAGTCCCATATCATCCGCGAGACAAGCACCCAGCCCAAAGCGGCGCAGAAAAGCAAGCCAGGCATAACCCTCATGCTGGTAAGGCCGCAGCTCTGCCTGTAAACTGGCGGGTACAGGTGGCTTCGGCCACTGGGAACGTTGACCGAGCTGGGCGATGAGCCCGATTAAATGCTCGTTCAGCTCTACCTCAAGCCGGACGCGCGTCGCATCCTCTAGCAGCTGTTCCTCGGAGGCATTTTCGTTCTCTGCCTCATCGCCATTGCCCAGCAGATGCAACTGGAGAATATCCTGAAAGGACAAGCCTTGCGACTTGTCCATGCCGGCCATGGCTCTTTGAATCTGAGCCAGCAGGGCGGGATCCAGCGGAACCCATTGGCCTCTGAACCGAACGAGTCGTTGTCCACGGGCCACGAGTTCGGCGAACTCTGCCTCCGAGAGGTCAGCGTCTCCGATGGAGATGCGCCAATCGAAGTCGATCAGCGAATCCAGCCCGAACAGCGACTGGCCGCCGCGATTGCCCTCGCCGGAGCTGACCTTGGCGCGCAGGCGCGGTTTCTTCCGGCTGGCGGCCTCCCACCACGCCGGAAGCAGCACTTGCCAGCCAGCTTCCAGGAGCAGCTGGCTGTCCACGGTCAAGAACCGCCAGGCG
>LIDZ01013802.1_pt10 | contig 48769 bp, 43 predicted proteins | sample 644651 | NCBI WGS metagenome assembly LIDZ01 (sample SAMN03856242, study PRJNA289617) | food metagenome | isolation source: wine grapes on drying loft during traditional withering process | host: Vitis vinifera cv. Corvina | place: Italy: Gargagnago di S. Ambrogio di Valpolicella | collected 2014-01 | reverse complement strand
CGGGGAGGGTGTTTTCGGGAGTGAGCTGAATCGGCATGGTGAAGTCCTCAACGCTTTTTATGATTTATCAACGACCCTAATCAGCGCCGTCGATAAACTCCAATGACATCTGCTCAAGAATCGATAACATTGGGTTATCGCTTATTGAGGCCGCGCTCATGTCGGACATTTCATTTTCCACGGTCTGTAACTGGCTCAAGTTCAAGCATCTGGTGCTCATCGAAACCCTCGCGCGCACTCGCAACATGCACGCGGCAGCGCAACACATGAACCTCAGCCAACCGGCGGTGAGCAAAATGCTGCGCGAGATCGAGCGGCTGCTGGGTTTTGATGTGTTCGAGCGTCTGCCGCGGAACATGCCGCCGACCGCCCTTGGTGAACACGTGGTGCGCTACGCGCAGATCGCCCTGAACGACGCGAGCAAGTTCGTTGATCAGATCAGCAGTCTGCGCGAGGGCGGGCATGGTTTCCTGAAGGTGGGGGCGATCTTCGCGGCGACCGCGGTGGTGCTGCCGGAAGCCATCGTGCAGTTGAAAGCGCGCTGGCCGCTGCTGTCGATCGAGGTGGTTGAGCAGACCAGCGACCATTTAATGGAAATGCTCGACGACAAGAAGCTTGATCTCGCGGTGGCGCGCTACACCAACGAAAACCAACAGCAGGTGTATGACTTTCAGGCGCTGGCGCCGGAGCCATTCTGCATGGTCGTCAACAGTCGTCACCCGCTGATCGAATTGCCGCAGACGCCGCTGCAAGCGCTCGGAAACTGGCCATGGATTCTGTATCCGCTGGGCACGCCCATTCGCGCACGGATGGAGCAGGCCTTCGCCAAAGCCGGCATCCCCACCCCAAAGAACACCATTGACACCATCTCCATGCAGACCTTTCTCCAGGTGCTGCAGGCAGGGCCGATGATCGCCATGTTGCCCGCCTCGATGGCGCAGCCGCATCTGGATTCCGGTTTGCTGAAAGTGCTGAACACGCCGCTGAAACTGGCGCCCCAGGATTACGGAATTCTCACCCGCCGTGGTGAGCCGTTACTCGGCGCTGCATCGGAATTCGCCGAGATCCTGCTGGCAAATGCAAGGCTGGCCCATCAATAGGCGATAACGCAGCGTTATCAATCAATGGAAACAAGTCATTATCCTAATCAATGCTGTTGTCAGTACCATCGGCCCGTGTTTCGACCCTCACATAACAACAATACAGGCGCCCTCGAGTGCCTGGAGGTCCCACCATGGAAACCGTTTCCCAGCGCCTGCCCGAGTCCTCGGGTCCCGGGCACGCCAACTTTGAAGACCGCACCTACCGCAAAGTCATTCTGCGCATCCTTCCCGTCCTGCTCCTGTGTTACATGGCGGCCTACCTCGACCGCGTGAACATCGGCTTCGCCAAGCTGGACATGCTCAACGACCTGCAATTCAGCAACACCATCTATGCCCTCGGCGCGAGCATGTTCTTCTGGGGCTATTTCCTCTTCGAAGTCCCGAGCAACCTGTTGCTGCATCGCTTCGGCGCGCGGTTCTGGATCGCCCGGATCATGCTCACCTGGGCCATCGTGTCCATGGCCGTCGCGTTTACCGTGCCGCTGGCGAAGTTTTTCCACATCGAGTCGGAAACCATGTTCTACGTGCTGCGCTTTTTGCTCGGCATCTGTGAGGCAGGCTTCTTTCCCGGCGTCATCCTTTACCTCAACTACTGGTTTCCTACCCGTCGGCAAAGCCGGGTGATGGCAGGTTTCCTCATGGCGATGCCCATCAGTCTGACGCTGGGCGGTGTGATTTCCGGCTGGTTGATGACCCGAATGCAGGGCGTCAACGGCATGGCCGGCTGGCAGTGGCTGCTGATCATCGAAGGCCTGCCTTCGGTGGTGATGGCATTCGTGGTGCTGGCGTTTATGGCCAATAACATCGACGCGGCCAAATGGCTGTCGCCCCAGGAAAAGGCCATGCTCAAGGCCAATCTGGAGAATGACAGCAAAGGCAAGGCGACGAATTTGCGCGAGGTGTTTTTCAACGGACGCGTGTGGCTGCTGGTGCTGATCCTGCTGACGTTCAACACCGGGTTCTACGGGCTGGCGTTCTGGATGCCATCAATCATCAAAAGCGCCGGCGTCTCCAACCCGATGGACATTGGCCTGCTGACGGCCATTCCCTATGGCATCGCGGTGATCGCCATGACCCTCAACGCGCGGCATTCCAACAAGACCGGCGAGCGCCGCTGGCACGCAGCGATTCCGGCGATCATCGGCGGCATCGGCTTGATCCTCAGCGCCTACTTCGCCAGCAACGTGGTGCTGTCGATCATCTTCCTCAGCGTGTCCGCGTCCGGCGTGCTGAGCCTGATGCCGATCTACTGGACCCTCCCGGGCACCGTTCTGTCCGGCGTCGCGGCCGCTGCGGGGATCGGCATGATCAACGCCATCGGCAACCTGTCAGGCTTCACCGGTTCGATGATCACCGCCGTCGCCGAGAACCTCACCGGCAACATCAACAACGGCACCTACGTGCTGGGCGCCTGCTTGTTCATCAGCGCCGGACTGATTCTGTCGATCCCTCGGGCGATGCTGGGCAATCACAAGGCCGAAGCGCCTGCGCGAGGCGAGGTGCTTTCTCACGCGTAGACGAGAATCAGGGCCTGCCATCGCCAGCCGCGATGGCAGGCTCGCCATTGCCTGATATACGCCGCTCACGGTCACTCCTAGCATCGGTCGCACATGACCTCGCCGTCGGCGAAATGGAGAAGACCTTGTGAGAAATTTCCGGATTGGCCAGATCGTCCCCAGCTCCAACACCACCATGGAAACCGAGATCCCGGCGATGCTCACGTCGCGGTACTCCCTGTTTCCGGACGAGCGCTTCACCTTCCACTCCTCCCGCATGCGCATGATGAAAGTCAGCCCCGAAGAACTGAAGAAGATGGACATCGACAGCGACCGCTGCGCGCTGGAATTGAGCGATGCACGGGTCGATGTCATGGCGTATGCCTGCCTGGTGGCAATCATGTGCCAGGGCGCCGGTTACCACAAAATCTCCCAGGAGCGCTTGAGCAAAACCGTCGCCACCAACGCCTCCGATGCACCGGTGCTCAGCTCGGCCGGCGCGCTGATCGACAGCCTGCAGATGCTCGACTACAAGAAAGTGTCGATCATCACACCCTACATGAAGCCACTCACCCAACAGGTCATCGACTACATCGAAGCGGCCGGAATCGAGGTGGTGGACGCCATCAGCCTGGAAGTCTCCGACAACCTGCAAGTCGGTCGCCTCGACCCGATGGATCTGGTTTCCCACGCCGACCGGCTCAACATCGGGCAAGCCGATGGCGTCGTGCTGTCGTGCTGCGTGCAGATGCCGTCGCTGCCCGCCATCCAGGTCGTACAGGATCGGCTGGATAAGCCGGTGCTGTCCGCGTCCGTGGCGACCGTCTACCAGATGCTTAAAACCCTCGGCCTCAAAGCGCAGGTTCCCAACGCCGGCCATCTGTTATCCGGCGCGTTCTGAGGCGATGCCTGACGGGGTACTATGGCGGCCACTCAGGCCAGCACGCCCGGTACCCCACATGAAACTCGACCCTGTCTCGCTGCGCCTCTTCGTCAGCGTCGTCGAAGAAGGCACCATCGCTGCCGCTGCCAAGCGCGAACACATCGCGGCGGCGGCCGTCAGCAAGCGGCTCAGCGAACTGGAAGAGCTGCTCGACTCGCGACTGCTCACCCGCACCAATAAAGGCATCACGCCGACCGACGCCGGCCTGTCGCTGTTGTTCATGGCCCGCAGCGCACTGAACAACCTTAACGACATCGTCCTGCAGATGCGCGACTACTCCAACGGCACGCGCGGCTCGGTGCACGTGCTGGCGAACATCTCCGCGATCACCCAATTCATGCCCGGCTTGATCAAGTCGTTCATGGCGCTGTACCCGCTCATCAACATCGTCCTCGAAGAACAACAAAGCCTGGCGATCACCAAAGCCGTCGCCGAAAACCGCGCCGAGATCGGCATATTCACGCGCTTGCCCCATGGCGCCGACATCGAGGTCTTCCCGTTCCGCACTGATCGCCTCGTATTGATCGTGCCCAACGACCACCCGCTGGCAGGCCGCGAATCCGTGCGCTTCAGCGACACCCTCGACCACGAATACGTCGCCCTGCGCAGCGGCACCCACTTGAATTTCCAGCTGATCAAAGCCGCCAACGACCTCGGCCGCTCCCTGAGAATCCGCATGGAGGTCGCCAGCTATGACGCTTTGAGCCTGATGGTTCAGGCCGGCGTCGGCATCGGCATCATGCCCGAGGGCAGCGTAGGGATTTACCGCATGGACGGTGCGAAAGTGGTTCAGCTGGAAGAGGAATGGGCCAGTCGCGAACTCAACGTTTGCGTGAGGTCGCGGGAAGGGTTGTCGGTGGCGGGGGCGTTGTTTTTGCGGCATGTGTTGGCGGGGTGAGGTTGATCGCCGTTATCCTCGACTATCGCCGAATGGACCCTATGACATGCTGATTTTTGATTGCACCCAGCACGCCGCTGATTTCTTCTCCAAGAAAGTGAAGGGCAAGATCATCAGCGCTGTGCAGCCCTCCGCCGCTGCCCAATCGCTGGAAGCGGACAGCGCAGCCCACCAGCGAGTGGATCGCTGGCAACTGCACGTCACCAAATTCGGCAGGACCCATGTGCTGCTCGCCATGAAAGTCGACACGCGCTACGCGATGATGTTTGTGGGTCTGAAACGCAACGACGTGCAGGGTTTTCTGCAGCAGTTCAACGCTCGATACCTTCTTGAAGTGCTTGTGTTGGCGGGTAATGTTCGCGGGCAAATTCCGCCTCAGGCTGAGCTCTAGCGACACGTCGACGTGTGGGAAGAAAGCCTCCAACCCGTACATTTTTTCAAGCGTAGCGACCGAAGCGTTCAGGCGCATATCAATGATGTGCTCTACATGGCTGCATACGATGCCTACGAAGGAGAAGGGCTGCCAGTTGAGGCGCCGGATCTCATCGCTTTCGGTGAGGTGCCCAACGGGATGTTTCGAACAATCAGGGGCGGGGATTACTTCATTCCGGCTGAGCTGGAGCTGAAGCAGGCTTTTCCGAGGTTCGGAATGGTGATGACCGAGGTGGAGATTTCGGAGGGGTATAAGAGCTGGAGGTCACGTCAACGTGAGCACGATCCTGGGCCTGAATTTGAGGATTAACACATAGAAGATCAGGACTTCGCGTGCAAAAAGAGCCTATGTTGAGCCACTTGAAAGAACGCTCGAATCGCTAAAAACCATGATGCAGCCAGTGTAAGGAAGCACAGATGAACAGACTTGAACGGATCAAAGGCTGCCTGCTCGGCGGCGCGGTGGGCGATGATGATGATGTAGCGGCTGAGGTAGAGAATTGGCAGATTCAGCAGACCTTCGTGGATGAGATACAGGGTGTTGAGCACGCGCCCGGTTCGGCCATTGCCATCGGTGAACGGGTGGATGGCCTCGTGCAAACATGTGGGAATAACGTGTCGCTACATTTTGGTTTTGGCGACATGTTCCGTTCTCGTGTCGCTGATGGCGACATGTGCGAAAGCCCCTGGGAATTGATTTGGGGACTTGCGGTGGTTTGAGCTTAAGAAATATAGGCTGCTGTTCCAGTCTCAGTGCGTGGAGGCTCGTATGAAAAAATCAGGCAGCAGTAGAACGCCCATCTGCAGCCGGTGCACGCGAATACCTGGCTCCTTCACGGTGAACTACCAAGAAATCCTTAGCGGTTGGATGCTCCGGTGCAATGGATTTTGCGCAAAAAGGTAAGTGCCCTATCTAGCAGGGGAGGCTGCGCAGTGAGTCCTCAATCCGGCGGAAACGCTTTACGAATGTGCTTATAAAATTGATTTCGCAAAGTTAATTGAGCCCTCGCGCACCTCAACCCAATCGTCGAGGACGCAAGTCCGTCACATCACTCATAAAGCCAAGGCTTCAGCTCATCCAGATTTTTGACCACGATCTGCTGCGCAGCCGCCTTGGGATCAAGCTTCTTCGGGTCAATCTGAAAGCGCTGGAGTACGTACTTCACCAGAGCGCGCCTTGTCGGAATCGTCAGCACGCCTTCTTCCATCCCAAAATCAGCCTCAATGATCGCCTTCTGTTCTGGCTTGAGACGCGAGTCGGGCTCGATAACGACGGCCACCTCAGTGTTCCAGTCTTCGTCTGCATCGATCAGGTTCTCGGTTCGGCGCTCGAATTCCGGTTGGCCGCGCAGCCGACTCAGAACGAAGTCCCGATACATGCGGTTCTTTTCGCAATACGCGCGCACGTGCCAACGCATCCCTGTGTAGACCAGCGTATGGGGCGCGATCAACCGGGTCTCGGGGACCGGGTTGGCGAGCGAAACATATTCAACGTCAATCACTCCGCTTTCACGGCATGCCTTGAGCAGGGGGCGCAGCACTTCCGGGCGGATCGTGCGATCCGGCACTTCCAGAACCATGGTGTGTGCATACGCCAGGGCGAGTCCTTCTACGTGCGGCGCCCGTGAGTGAGTCTGATTGAGCAAGTGCAAATAGGCGCTCGCGCTGTCGTCGATGAACAGCGGTTTGAAGTGCTTACTCGGTACGTAGCCCTTCAGCTGCTTGTCATATGTAAGATTTTTAGGCGCATGTTCATTGATGTAGGTATTGATGTCTTTCGAGGCCTGCTGACGGCTAATGCCGAAGCTCTGAATCAGGTGGCCCGTGGTCAGCCGGCCTTCCCACCACACAACCGTTTCGATCAACCGATAGCGAAGTGCCAGATCCCAGCGAACCTGTTGGATGTCCTGCGCGCGTTTCATACCCGCTCCATGTGCGTGATTTGTTTACCTGTATAAGTCTACATTCTATACGTGTAATGAAACGCTACATATCCTTCCCTCGTCTTCGGCATGAAGCGAACTCACGATAAGGAGGTGAACATGACAGCGTCAGATGCAATTTCGACAGGGGTGCTGGTGCTAATGGCCGCCATTGCAGTGGTCCTGGTTTTGCAGTGCCTGCGGCTTCAGGATATCTGGCAATTGATCGTCGATTGCAAGAGCTCGATGCGCTGGGCGCAAATTCATGAGGTGGAGAATAAAGAACTGCGGTCGGCTCTGCGGGCAGAAAAAGCCCATGTTGAGCAACTCAGAAGAAAGCTCGACATCCTGCAAACCATGATGCCGGCCTCGTAAGGAAGCACAGATGAACAGAATTGAAAGGATCAAAGGCTGCCTGCTAGGCGGCGCAGTGGGGGATGCCTTGGGGGCACCGGTTGAGTTTCTTGAATGGAGCGCCATCCGCGCAACGTTTGGAGCGCAGGGCATCGTCGATCTTGCCCCGGCTTATGGTCGCGTGGGAGCCATCACCGATGACACGCAAATGATGCTCTTCACCGCTGAAGGTCTGCTGCGCGCTTATGTGCGTGGAAGTTCCCGCGGTATTTGCCACGTACCCGGCGTCATCCACCATGCGTTGCTGCGCTGGCTGATCACCCAGGATTACTCGCCTGCGACTTCCGTAAGCCTCAACGGCTGGCTGGTGCAGGAGCGCGCCTTGTGGTCCCGCCGCGCACCTGGCCATACCTGTGTGAACGCCCTGAAGGCCAGCTCGCGATTCGGCTTTCTCGCCGAAAACAACAGCAAAGGCTGCGGCGCTGTCATGCGTGTGGCCCCCTGCGCTTTCTTTGGCAACGCCTTTGACAATGCCGCTGAGTCCGGGCGTCTGACCCACGGCCACCCAACCGGGTACATGGCGGCCGGACTGTTTGCCGACATTCTCCAGCGCATCGCTGACCGGCAGGACAGCCTCGAACACGCCATTACCGAAAGCCTCGTCGAGCACGGTCACAAGGCCGGCATGGAGGAGATACGAGCGCTTGTCGAGCGGGTGCTTTTCTTTTTCTACGAAGGCTATCGTCCTACCCCCGAGCGTATCGACGAGCTTGGCGGCGGATGGATTGCAGAAGAGGCGCTGGCGATTGGCATCTGGTGCGCACTGACTGCGACTTCGTTTGAAGATGGCGTTATCAATGCAGTGAATCATAGCGGAGACAGTGACAGCACCGGGCTGATCGCCGGCCATCTGCTCGGTATTCAGTACGGCGTTGAGGCGATTCCTGAACGATGGCTGGACCGGCTTGAGTTGCGTGGCGTGATTGAGGCAGTGGCGGAGGATATCGAGCGGGTACCGAGGGATTACTCCGGGTATGGCGGCGAGTTTGATGCCGAGATCGAGGCGCGCTATCCGGGGGATTGAATGGCTGGTGGTCTTCGTCGACGCCAGTCCCCGTTTTATAGCGATACGCAAGCCGTGGATCCGAGCTTGTAAAGAATTGGATCCACTGGTCGATATGAGTTCAGTAGCAATTTGATACAGACAACCTCATACACGGACAGGCGGTGGAAATGGCTAGCGAATTGACCCTCACGAAACTCAACCAAGCTCTTGAATGGGCCTACGAAAAAGCAATGGATGGCATCCCCGGCACTGAGTCGGCTGAGGAATTCGCTGCGGAGTACAGAAAGAACAATGATACGGCCATCGACGCTGCGAACTCGCTGATCCGCTGGCAAAACACTAAAGCCGCCACCTCCGGCTTTCTGACCGGGCTGGGTGGCATCATTACTTTGCCGGTCACCATCCCGGCGAACATCGCCAGCGTTATGTACGTGCAGCTGCGCATGATCACCGCGATGGCATACCTGGGCGGCCACGACCCACGCGACGATCGTGTTAAAACCTTGGTTTACACCTGCCTGGCGGGCAACGCGGCTAAAGACATTCTGAAAGATGTCGGCATCTCGATTGCCAACAAGCTGGCGATCAGCTCCATTAACAAAATCAGCGGCGCGACCCTGACGAAGATCAACCAGGCTGTGGGCTTCCGGCTACTGACCAAGTTCGGCAGCACCGGTGTGGTGAACTTGGGCAAAGCGGTCCCACTGCTGGGCGGTTTGATCGGCGCGACGTTTGATTCGGTGACGACGAATACTGTCGGCAACGTGGCTCGTGATCTTTTTGTGGTGAATCCGGCGACAGCGCCGGCTGAAGCTGACGATGTGGCGGCAGGCGTGGCCTAACGCTATTGAGGGTGAAACCCGGCAGCTTGGAGCCGGGTTTTATCGACCTGGATCGTCATAGTTGCTCTGGCGAGTGCTTGGGGTTCCGAGGTGTTGAGGTTGCTCGAAGGTAAGCCCGTTTCGGCAGTGGCCGTTAAGCGTGTCGATCTTTCCGCTGCTCCTGCATCTCACCAAAACCGCTCGAGCTGTGCTGGCATAAAGATGTTATCTTCGCAAATGACCAAGGAGGGCTGATGATGTATCGCAGTGATGCTGCCCCATCTGCTTCCGAACTCGTTGTTCCCTGACACATTCACCACACAGTGCGCATTTAATCATCGCCTTCAATGATGCGAGGTTGACGGTTCGCTGTGGATGTCTCCGTGGGAGGGCGAATCCCAAAAAAGCAGATGGAGGCAGAAAGGATGGATTTTTCAGTGCTGTGGCACCTTTGGCAGGCAGCTCCCGCTGAGCAGCTCATCGCACCGACCGTTGTGGTCGGGCTGGTGTCGGTTTTATGCGTGTGGTACTTCGCCCGGTATTTTTTAAGATCCTTCAAGCTGACTTCTCAGCTCAAACGCCTGATCAAAAGTCTGGAAGGCGCCAAGACTCTTGCGGCCCCGCTTCGGCGTGCTGAGCTCGAACGATTATTCAGCGCGAGCCAAATGCAGCACTTATGGCGCGAATATTCCGAGACGCTGCACGATCAATTCGAAATGCACGAAGGTGAGCAAGTTTTGGTTCGGTCCCGTGCTACGGCGGGTGCCGCGCACTTCTTCTCATCACAGAGCGTCGTTGATACCCCGCTTGGCACTGAGTTCTACAAACACTTGCCTGGGATATTGACCGGCATCGGGATTGTCGGGACTTTTTTCGGCTTGATGCTTGGCCTTCAGCACTTCGACCCGAGCACGCCAGAGCTGGTTAACTCCAGCGTCGATAAGCTACTGAAAGATGTGTTGTTCGCTTTTTTCGGTTCCTTCATTTCGATCATGGCCTCCATTGCTGTGACGCTGACGGAGAAGTGGCGCCTTGGACGCTGCTATAAGCTGCTTGAAGGGCTCAACGAAACCATCGACGGCCTTTTCGATAGTGGTGTTGGCGAGGAGTATCTCGCCGAGCTTGTCCGCTCCAGTGCTGAAAACTCAGTGCAGACCCGCCAGCTCAAGGACAGTCTGGTTACAGATCTGCGCGAAATGCTACAAAACCTTGTCGATACCCAGGTTCGAGAAAGTCTCAAACTCGCTGATACGTTGTCGACGACATACCGTGATTCTGGGCAGTTACTCGCCGATCAGATAAGCGGTGCGATCGAGAACAGTCTCAAGTCTCCCCTCGAAGCCATCGCGGGTGCCGTTCAGTCCGCAAGCGGCGATCAATCAGGGCAAGTACAGAATTTGCTTCAAGATGTTCTGGTCGCTTTCATGAACAAGCTGGAAGGTACGTTCGGTCAACAGTTCAATGGATTGCATGAACTGATGGGCCAGTCCGTTACTGCCATGCAGTCGATGCAGCAGGGGTTCTCGACGCTGATCCAGGACATGCGGTCGGCGAGCGAGTCATCGAGTCAAAACAGCTCGACCATGATTGCTCAATTGCTTTCGGATATGCAGGCCGGCCAGAGCGCCATGCAAGCAGGGATGAACGAGATGCTTGCCAGCCTACAGGCGTCAGTTTCCCGTATTGGCAGTGAAGGCGAGGGGGCAGGCGCCCGAATGGCCGAGCAGATGGAAAAGCTGTTTGCTCAAAGCGAGGCTCGTCAGCAGGCAATGGCTGAGAATCTCCAGACTTTTGTCGAGTCGATCAAGCAGAACGTTGGGCAAGGTCAACAGGAAACCATGGCTAAAATTGCGGGCTCCGTTGAGGTGCTCGGTGAGCAACTGTCGGCAGTCTTCACGCAATTAGAGCGCGGCCAGCAACAAATGGATCAAATCACCCGTGCTGCGCAGGCTGATTTGCATCAAGGCACCCGCGACTTGGTAGGCGGCCTTGACGAGCAGGTCAAGGCACTGCTGCAAACGGTGTCAGAGCAACAGAAGTCTGCACAAGACACCGTTAAAGCGTTAAGCGCCCAGACAGAGCAGCATTTGCAGAGCATGCAGCTTGGTGCAGACAAGATGCGAGCTGCAGCTGAACGGTTCGAAACGGCGGGGCAAAGCGTTACACGAGCCAGTGAGTCGACTGCGGGGCTGATGGGTACTGTTCAAGGCGCAGGTACTGAGCTTGCACAGGCTTCTCGGGAGCTGAGTACGGTGGTGGCGGACTATCGAAACAACCGTGAGGCACTAGCGAAAACGCTTGTTGTCATTGAAGGCGTTGTCGCCAGTGCGCAAGGGGAGGCGAGCGGTCGCAGCCAGTATCTGCAGGATCTGAAGTTGCAAAGCGAGCGGATGCAAGCGCTTAACCGTGAAGTGTATGAATACCTGGAAAACATCAGTGGTGTGCTGGGTAGCGGATTCAAAGAGTTCGGTAACGGCATGGAGAGCGCGTTGAAACAAACTCTCGGCCGCCTTGATAACGAGCTTCATAAGGCAGTGACCAGCCTTGCGGGCGGTGTCGACGGAGTCAAGGACAGCCTCGAGGAGTTCGGCGAAATCATGGAAAAAATCAGACGATAACGGAGGCTAGTTGATGTTTAGTAAGCATATGCCTTCGTCTGCCCGCTCAAAAGACGAGGGAGAAAAGCCGTTCTGGATATCCTTTGCTGACTTGATGACCGCAATGATGATCCTGTTTCTTGTGGTCATGGTGGCAGCCTTGAGCTCCGTGACCCAGCGTATCAGCCAAGCCGAGCAAGGGGAGAAACAGCGTAGCAAGGACATCAGTCAGATTTGCGAGCATCTGAGCCTTAAGGCTAAGACCGCAATCAAGACGATCATTGTGGACTGCAAAGATAACCGGATCAGCTTCGGAGATGCGGGCCGCTTTGGGCACAATCAGTACGCGCTGAGCAACGATGGTCAGTCGGCGCTTCAAGAGGTTGTGCCGATGATTCTGGATGCCGCTAACAGCGAAGAGGGCCGAAAGTGGTTCAAGCAAGTTGTGATCGAGGGTTCCACAGACACGGACGGCTCCTACCTTTATAACTTGCATCTTTCACTCCAGCGATCCGAGTGGGTGATGTGCAGCCTGCTCGATAGCCGAAGTCCGCTTCAGGTGGGACTGTCGGCGGAGCATCAGCAGCAGATTCGATCAATATTTTTGGCAGGCGGCGTGTCGTTTAACAATGCGAAAGACACCAAGGAAGAAAGTCGCCGAGTGGAGTTGCGCATGCAGTTCTTCGGCTTGAAGGAGAAGGAAGAGAACCTCAAGCCAGAAGTACCGGTGTTCAACAACACCGACATGGAAAAGTGTCAGTTGGCGATGATCCGATGACCAGCCCGATCGCGAGGCTTTCCGCCGCTATTAACCTGAGTCTTTCCACGCATCGCACGGGGCCGGCGCATGAACCGTTAGCGCGATTTCCTAGTCTCGGTGCTGCGGTGATTGATCTTTACGAACGATTCGAGCGCGCCGAAAAAGCTTTACCGCCTCCTCAGGAGAAGCGCCGCGCTGCGATAAGCAAATTTCGTAACGTGCTGCCGCTCAACGCCTCAGAGTGGCGTCTGGTTTTTGCCGGTCTCTCGGACAAAAGCGAGCAAGTCGGGCCCATACTGGAAGATGAGCAGCTCTTTGACCGAGTGCACACAGAAATCAATCATCGTATCGAAGAGCGAAAGCTGAGCCGCCGCGATTGGTTGGCGCTGTGCTTTAGCTACTTCGGCTACGAGGCCACTACGCCTGACAAAAATCCCAATTGGTGTCTGTTGCGCCAAGATGTACAGCTTGGTTTTGATTGCGTTAGAAGTCAGCAGAAACGCGAAAAGGAATGGGTGCAAATCGTCCAGCAGCATCAGGAGCTGTTTGCCGAGCAGGCGGGCGCCAGGCTGGGCGATCAGATGTTCAACGGTGAAATTAGCGATCTTTCCGTGTTGCAGACCATCGCCCAGATTCCTGACAGCAGTTGGCTGTGGCGCAGAATCTTCAACGTGCTGATCTCGCGTATTTTTCTGCTGGATGACGCAGAGTTTGCGGAGCGCCTGGACGACCTCGTCGACATCGGTCGGCAGCATCCGCGGTACATGAATGACATCCTTAGTGCGTGTCTATCGCGTTATCACATCGCTGCGTATCGAGAAAAGCCATCGTCGTTGCTCAAACAGGTCGCGCTTGATAATTGGGGTAGCCCGCAGATCCGTTCCAAGCAAAACAGCTGGCTGCAATATGTTGAAAAAGACGTCTGCGCGATGGTCGTGGCGTGGTTTGCGAAGGAGGATTTGGAGCATTTCTTCAACCTGCTCAAAGGCGAAGCAGAGGTTGACCAGTCCCGCCTGCATTATTGGTTGCGTTTCGCTAACCAGATGAGTTACACCCGAATCGTTATGGGATCAGAGGCTTGGTATGACAGGGGGCGGGACTTCGTTCATTTCCGTGATAAAAACAAAGGGCGGCTCAGTCGGCTTGTAGGCGGCCCCGGGCATAACAATGCAGTCATCATGCAAATTGCGAACTACTTTTTTGTGGAGTTCTCCGGCACTGGCAATGCTTGTTATGTCTATCAAGCAGACAACTCTCCTTTCAATCCAGATAAGGCGCTGCTCGAGTTGGCTACTGAACTGAAGCAGCCTAGCCGTGCGCTGGATCGAATGCGTCATTCACCTGCCCCTAGCCGCCCGGATCGTATAGAGGGCTGGCTGAGCAAGTTTGATGCTGCTCTAGAGAAACTGGGTATCCGTGTGCAGAGTCATTCCGTAACGCCAGGTCCATCCAGGCATGCAGCTCTCGAAGACCAGGTGCGTGAAGCCTTGAAATCGGTCCAATACAAAGTCTTCGATCAGCGCGGGCGTGGCGGTGCGTTTCAAGTCCAGATTGAAGACCATAATCTGACCGCTGTTGCGGCGCTCCAACGCTTGGGCTTTAAGCCGGTCAACCAACAGCCACTCCGGTTCTGGAGGCAATAATGCTCAAACGTTTCCTTAAAGGCATTGGCCTTCAGCCGAGCGCTGCCACTGAAAATGCAGCACCTGTTTTCTTTATTGAAGAACAGGGCATTTGTTATCCCTTGAGCTTGGCCGAGAATGCGAATTCCTGGCCGCTGGCGAGCTATCTGGATCAGTTGGAAGAGGAGGAGTTTGTTTCCCAGCTCAGCGATCGCTGGCTGCTGACATGGGATGAGCTTTATAGGCTGCTTGATGAGCCAGACCATTCAACAAGTCTTCCGCTTTTGGGGTTACCGCCACAGACAACCCTCATCCCTCAATTGAGCAGTCAAGGAAGCCTTGCATCCGACGACTTCAAAGTCTCCATCAGTGGGTGGCGGGATCCGCAGTCCGGTGCGAATGTCCAAGTGCAGCGTACGGGCGCCGTCCTCCAGCATCACGGAACGACTGAAATTCTGACTGAGTCGTACTGGAAACTGACTGGCGCAGTACGACAACTTTATCTGGCTCAACAAAACGAGCCGGGTGAAGTGACCAACCAAATTGGCTGGGCCAGTATCAGGAAACTTGCGCGGAAGGCGGGTGCCGGCATGGATGATTTCCTGGACAAGACCGTCGTTATCAAACCTGAAAGCCTGCGCCTCAACCCGCGAAAGTCGACAGTAGGCAATACGCCCGTTATCGAGTTGCAACCTACTTTCGAAGGACAGCCGGCTAATTGGCTTGAGAGTTTCGACGGCTCAAATAAGGTTCAGGATCGGTACCGGGTGACGGGTGATGATGGATCGTTGACCCACGTCTTGATTGAGCCAGAGGTCAAATCTGTACTGGAGTACGTGCGCTCATTACCCGGACGTCGGGTGGCAGGCGACGAAGCACTTTCATTCGTCCGCAACCCATATAGCGCGCTCGGGGACAGCGCCGCGCAGGTGCTGGATGCCGGCAGCTACGAAGAAGACATGGCAGACGCCGGGATCTTCTTTCATCGCTTTCATCTGGAACCCAAACTGGATGAAGCGGGGCTGCGCATTGAGCAGGTGAACCTCACACTCGAGCCGATTTCGCCAACTCCTCAGGCAGTCATCGAAATTGAATTCAATGCGCCTTATGAGCTCGCGCCGTTCGTGCACGAGTTGCAGTTGAAGTTGGCTGCTGGCATGCCCGCCGGATTCTGGCAGGGCTATGAGCTGGAACTCAGCGATTTTGATTTGCGCCAGCTGGCGGGTATCAGCGACCTACTCAAACGGTGGCAAAACGAAGCGGTCGGCATTGAGTTCGACTCAGTTCTTGACCTGTCTCTTTATGGCGACCGCGTAATCGGCATCGGGGAAGCGGAAAAAATTACGTCGCCTTTCCTCGTCAAAGAGGCGACCGAAAACTGGTTGCCGAAGGATGTGGCGGCGCTGGGAATTGATGCAGAAATTCTTGGGCGTTGGGATCCTTCCGACCGCGCTCAATTCGATGCATTTGAGCAGCGGCTGGACGAAGCCCGCGCTGCCGGTGACGAAACGGTCTGTTTGCCAGAGTCTGAAACGCCGCTTTCGATTGCTGCCGCGGAGCAACTCTTTGATGCATGGTCGAAGAAGATTTCACCCGTCGAAACCAGTCTCGTCCAGCAGGAGGAAAAAGTGGGGCGCGCCGTGCTGCAAATCGGCCACAACATTGAGGAGCCCACCTATGTTCAGATCCGTCAGGCAGCCTTGCGCGCCGCGCTGGACGCAACGCCCGAGTTACCCAGTTTGCTCAAGCCTGAAGTCGTCTTGCGTGAACACCAGCTTCAAGGCGTCGCGTGGTTGCAGCACTTGTTCCGCTTGTCACCCTCAGACGTTTCAGGTTGCCTACTCGCTGATGACATGGGGCTAGGTAAAACAATCCAGCTACTCACCTTTCTGGTTTGGTACCTCGAACAATATCCGGAGGATAAGCCAACCCTGATCGTCGCCCCGGTTTCGCTGCTTGATAACTGGGAGCGAGAGCTTCACCGGTTCTTCCATGCTGATGCACTGCCCGTGCTGAAACTCTATGGCTCCGCCTTGAGCGACGTGAAGTTCAAGAAGGATGAAATTCCCGCCGACTTGAAAGCCAAAGGCATCAAGAATCTTCTGCGCCCGGGTTGGATAGGCGGCGCCCGAATCGTCCTGACCACTTACGAGACCCTTCGCGATCAGGAGTTTTCCCTGGCGCGCCAGCAGTGGTCGATTGTCGTATGCGACGAAGCGCAGAGGCTGAAAAACCCCGCCGCCTTGGTGACCCAGGCAATCAAAGCCATTCCTGCAAGATTTCGAGTGGCGTGCACCGGTACGCCCGTCGAGAACACCCTGATCGACCTCTGGTGTCTGTTCGATTTTATTCAGCCAGGTTTCCTCGGCGGCTTGAACCAGTTCGGTCGCGAGTACCAGCGCCCGATCGAAGCGGCATTGGAACGCGACACGGTGGCGCTGGAGCGCCTCCGAGTGCTTATTTATCCGCAGACGTTGCGCCGTACGAAGCAAGATATCGCCAAAGACTTGCCCGCTAAAATTGAGGACACATCCTGTCGCTCATTGAGCATGCATGCCTTGCAGCGGAGTCTTTACCTGTCTGAGATATCCGCCTACAGCCAGAAGCAGCAGATCGAAGAGCAGCTCGATCAAAAGACCTCCGGCATGCTGGGATTGCTGCACAAGCTCAAACTGATTTGCGCCCATCCGTACAGCGTTCAGCCCGACAAGCGACTGCGCGACAACTCACCGAAGCTGCAGTGGTTGATGCAGACGCTTGAGTCGATCAAGAAAGCCAGGAACGGCGACAAGGTCATCGTGTTTACCGAGTTGCGTGACATCCAGCGGGAGTTGCAGCACGCCATCCAAGAGCATTTCGGATTCAAGGCGACCGTGATCAATGGCGATACCAGCACCAGCAGCCAGAGCGCCAATAGCCGTCAGAAGCTGATCGACCAATTCCAGGAGCTGCCCGGTTTCGCAGTCATCATTCTGTCCACCATTGCGGTCGGGTTTGGGGTGAATGTGCAGGCGGCCAACCATGTGATTCACTTCACTCGCTGCTGGAACCCGGCCAAGGAAGATCAGGCGACGGATCGGGCCTACCGAATTGGGCAGGAGAAGGATGTGTACGTGTACTACCCAACGGTTCGGGATGCATCGATGCCGACGTTTGAAGCGACGCTGGATGAGTTGCTGAGTAAGCGACGGGCGTTGGCGCGAGATATGTTGAGCGGTGCTGCGGATATCCAGGCTGCAGATTTTGAGGCGTTGCTGGGGGCGCGATAAGCCCAGCTTGGAGGGATTTGCTATTCCCCGATGTGTCAATTATCGGGGCAGGTTGCTCGTCCAATTGTTTGTAAAAACGCTATGTCAGGCCTGCAGGCGCTTGGCCAACTCAGAAGCGTCAGCAATATCTGAGTGGATTATTTACCTGTGCGCACGTCCAGTGTTGGCTGCTAAGGCTCAACGGCTTAATGTGCCCGGCAATCTGCATAGTCGGTCGTATAAGCCCAAGCAATGAGACATCGATAGCGCTTGGGGCTCAGACGAAAGCCATCAACCGGTTATGATGCCGCCAATCTTCGCTAAGGCCCTTATGGCCGGTTTTTGTCTTTACCGCGCAATTCATCTGCGTCGAATTTAGGAAATTTTCATGTCGGATTTAAAAGGTCCCCAGCAGGCCATCAACACTCTCGCTGAGCAGGCACTCAATCAAGCTCGGGCTCGTTTTGCGCCAATTGAAAATGATGCAGCGCCAGAACCTGAGCCGCTGAAAAAGACGCGGGGGCGTAAAGCGGCTGTTATCACGCCTAGCAGCACCCTGCAGGATTTGGAAAAGACGCTGTGGGCCACCGCAGATAAGCTGCGCGCTAACATGGACGCCGCCGAGTACAAGCACATCGTGCTCGGCTTGATTTTTCTCAAGTACATCTCCGACAGCTTCTCCGGTCGTCGCGCCGACCTGGAGCGGCGCTTTGCCGATGTTAGTGATGACTACTATTTGGGCAGCGACGATCCTGAACTCTTAGCCCGTGAACTGGAAGAGCGCGACTACTACAAAGAAGTGAATGTGTTCTGGGTGCCGGAAGCTGCGCGCTGGGAGTCCATCCGAGCCAACGCCAAGCAGGCTGATATTGGCAAGCGCATCGACGAGGCGCTGGCTGACATCGAGGCGGAAAACCCGCCGCTCAAAAACATTCTTGATAAGCGCTATGCCCGCGCTCAGCTTCCTGACGGCAAGCTGGGCGAGCTGGTCGATCTGATTTCAGTGATCGGTTTTGGTGGCGATGCCCACCAGGCGCGCGACTTGCTCGGCCAGGTCTACGAATACTTCCTGGGTCAGTTCGCCAGTGCCGAAGGCAAGAAGGGCGGGCAGTTTTATACGCCGGCGAGCATCGTCAAGACCTTGGTCGCGGTTCTAAATCCGCACCACGGCAAGGTTTACGACCCTTGCTGTGGTTCGGGCGGCATGTTTGTGCAGTCGGAAAAATTCATCGAAGCCCACGGCGGCAAGCTTGGCGACGTGTCGATCTACGGTCAGGAGTCTAATCCCACCACATGGCGTCTGGCGGCGATGAACCTGGCCATTCGCGGTATCGACTTCAATCTTGGCCGTGAGCCAGCGGACACGTTTATCCGAAATCAGCATAGCGATCTTCGCGCTGACTTCGTACTCGCCAACCCTCCATTCAACATCAGTGACTGGTGGCATGGCAGTCTTGAAGGCGACCCGCGCTGGATTTACGGCAAGCCGCCGCAAGGCAATGCGAACTACGCTTGGCTGCAGCACATGCTGTTTCACCTCAAGCCTAGCGGACGGGCGGGTATTGTTCTGGCCAACGGCTCGATGAGTTCCAGCCAGAACATCGAAGGCGATATCCGCAAGGCCATGGTTGAGGCCGATGTGGTGGAGGTTATGATTGCTTTGCCTGGCCAGTTGTTCTTCAACACGCAAATTCCTGCATGTCTATGGTTTTTGACCAAGCAGAAGGTCGCGCGTCCTGGTGAAGTTCTGTTTATTGATGCCCGCAAGCTCGGTACCAATATTAGTCGAGTGCAGATCGAGCTGCTCGACAGCGATATCGAACGCATCGCTCAGACTGTGGCTAACTGGCGTGGCATACCGCTGGACGTTGGCGGGGAAGTTGGCGAATACGCTGATGTGGTCGGTTTCTGCCGAAGCGTCATGCTTGCCGAAATCGCCGAGCACGGTCACGTATTGACCCCTGGCCGATATGTCGGAGCCGAAGCCGTTGAAGATAACGAGGAGGCATTTACCAATAAGATGCAGAACCTCACCGCCTTGTTAGGCGAGCAGTTGGCTAAGGGCAATGAGCTTGATAAATTGATCCGCCAGAAACTCTGGGGGCTGGGCTATGAGCTTTAATGTTTTAGAGCGTTCGCTCGGTTCGCTTTGCCTTTTAGTCGCGGACTGCCCTCATTCCACGCCTCAGTGGACACAGGAAGGTTTCATCGTTTTACGAAACCAAAATATCAAAGGTGGACGGCTTGATTTAACTGCCCCAAGCTACACAGATAAAGCTCATTACTTGAGCCGAATTCGGCGGGCGCTTCCTCAAGCAGGTGATCTCGTTATAACTCGAGAAGCCCCAATGGGTGAGGTGTGCCAGGTACCGGTAGGTCTCAAGTGCTGCCTCGGTCAACGCCAAGTTTTGCTGCGGCCTGATCCCAGCAAGGTCGACAGTCGATTTCTACTGTATGCGTTGCAGTCATCCTACCTGCAACACCAGATTGGTTGGAACGAGGGAACCGGATCAACTGTGAGCAATCTTAGAATTCCGGTATTAAAAGCCTTAAAAGTGCCCACCCCCCCACTCACAGTTCAGAAAGAAATTGCGTTTACTCTCGGGTTAATAGATGACCGTATAACTTTGCTACGCGAAACTAACGCCACCTTCGAGGCCATCGCAGAAGCGCTCTTCAAATCATGGTTCGTCGATTTCGATCCAGTGCGTGCCAAGGCGAATGGGATTGATCCTGAAGGAATGGATGCGAACACGGCTGCTCTTTTTCCGAGTGGCTTTGAGCACTCCGAGCTAGGGTTGGTACCAATTGGATGGAAGAACTCAACAGTCGGGCAATCTTTCCTGCTAACAATGGGCCAGTCTCCACCGGGAGATACTTATAACGAGAGCGGTGAAGGGGTTCCTTTTTACCAAGGGCGAACTGATTTTGGATTTCGCTTTCCTACGCAACGCATATTCTGTAGCGCACCAACTCGACTCGCCGAGGCTGGCGACATATTAATTAGTGTTCGTGCTCCTGTGGGAGATGTAAACGTTGCTCTGGACTCTTGTGCTCTTGGTCGCGGGGTGGCCGCTGCTCGTCATCCGGATGGTTATCAAAGCTTTGTGCTCTATTCCATCCAAGGTTTGAGAGGGCATTTTGAACTTTATGATGGTGAGGGGACAGTATTTGGTTCAATAAATAAAAAAGACTTTGAGGCGCTCCCAATACTTTTGCCTAGTGAGGCAATCCTTAGCCGGTTTGAAAGTATTGTCGCCCCACTGGACGCTTGCATCGAGAACAATGAAAAGAAATTCAGGAGTCTAACTAAACTCCGCGACACTCTTCTACCTCGCCTCATATCCGGCCAACTACGCTTGCCGGTAGCACAGGAGCTGGTCGAAGAGGTATGTGCATGAGCAAAGGTCCCGCATTGCTTGAAGGGTATGTCGACTGGTTGGCTCAGCTTAAGGGCGACATCATTCAAGCCAGACAGCGAGCTGCGCTGGCGGTCAATGCCGAGTTGGTGCAGCTGTATCACCGGATAGGGGTTGAAATTAGGCAACGTCAACAACACAACGGTTGGGGTGCGAAAGTCATTGATCGCTTGGCACGCGACCTTTCCGAAGCCTTTCCCGATATCCGAGGTTTTTCCGGCCGCAACCTTAAGTACATGGCGTTTTTTGCTCAGCATTGCCCTGATGGTTTATTTGGGCAGCAGCCTGCTGCCCAATTACCCTGGTTCCACATAGTGACCTTGCTGACCAAGCTGGACAGCCCAGCCGAACGCGAGTGGTATGCGCAGCAAACCATCCTGCAGGGCTGGTCTCGCAGCACCATGGAGCTGAATATCAAGAGCCGCGTGCAGCAACGCCAAGGCTCGGCGGTCACCAACTTTGTTAGCCGGCTGCCCGCCGCAGATTCGGCCTTGGCCCAGGAAACCCTGAAAGATCCTTACCTGTTCGATTTTTTGGGCCTGGGTAATGACGCCCTAGAGCGTGAGATCGAAGCCGGTCTGATCCGCCACATCACCCGTTTCCTGCTGGAGCTGGGTGCCGGTTTTGCCTTCGTCGGTCGCCAGTTTCGCCTTGAGGTTGGTGGTGATGAGTTTTTCATCGACCTGCTTTTCTACCACACGCGCCTCAAGTGTTATGTAGTCGTCGAGCTGAAAGCGACTGCCTTCAAACCCGAACACGCTGGCCAGTTGAATTTCTATCTTGCGGCGGTGGATGCGCAAATCAAAGCCGAGGACGACAAACCCACCATAGGTCTGCTGCTGTGCAAACAGCAGAACCGTTTGGTGGCCGAGTACGCGTTGTCGGGCATCGACAAACCCATAGGTGTCGCCGAATACCAATTACTTCGCGATTTACCCGAGAAGTTGGGCCGCAATCTGCCCAGCATTGCCGAGATTGAGGCGGAGCTGGCCGGTGAACTGAACACAGGAAGTGAAGTGGAATGACCGAAGACCAGTTGGAACAGGAAACCCTCAGCTGGCTGGCAGAGGTGGGCTACACCCACCTGTACGGGCCGAACATTGCCCATGACGGTGACAGCCCCGAGCGGCACAACTATCGTCAGGTAGTTTTGGTCGAGCGGCTGCGCAACGCCATCGCCAAGCTCAATCCCAAGGTGCCACTGTCCGCGCGCGAAGATGCGCTTAAGCAAGTGCTTGAGTTGGGCATGCCGATACAGCTGTCGGCCAATCGTCAGTTCCATCGCCTGCTGGTCGGCGGCGTACCCGTTCAGTACCAGAAGGAGGGCGAAACCCGGGGTGACTTTGTGCGCCTGATTGACTGGGTCGAGGTAAAAGGCAACGACTGGCTGGCCATCAATCAGTTCAGCATTCAGGGGCCGAAACACACCCGGCGTCCGGACATCATCCTGTTCGTCAACGGCCTGCCGTTGGTATTGCTGGAGTTGAAAAACCCGGCCGATGTGAAAGCCGATCTGGGCAAAGCCTTCGATCAAATTCAGACGTATAAGGAGCAGATCCCGGATCTGTTCCAGTACAACGAAATTCTCGTGATTGCCGACGGTAGCGAGGCCCGCATGGGCTCGTTGTCCGCAGATGCAGAGCGCTTCATGAGCTGGCGAACTATCGACGGCGAAACTCTCGATCCATTGGGGCAGTTCAACGAACTTGAAACGTTGGTGCGCGGCGCATTGGCGCCTGAGATGCTGCTCGACTATCTGCGCTACTTTGTGTTGTTCGAAGAGGACGGCCAACTGGTGAAGAAGATTGCCGGTTACCACCAATTCCACGCCGTGCGCGCTGCGATCCAGCAAGTAGTCACCGCCTCGCGTCCCGGCGGCAGCCAAAAGGGCGGGGTGGTCTGGCACACCCAGGGTTCAGGCAAAAGCATCACCATGACGTGTTTCGCCGCCAGAGTGATGCAAGAAGCGGCGATGGAAAACCCAACCATCGTGGTGATTACCGATCGGAACGACCTGGATGGGCAGTTGTTCGGAGTGTTCTCGTTGTCCCAGGATCTGCTGCGCGAGCAGCCCGTTCAGGTTGAGTCACGGGGTGACCTGCGCACCAAACTGGCCAATCGACCCAGTGGCGGTATTGTTTTTGCCACGATCCAGAAGTTCATGCCCGGGGTGGATGAAGACCGGTTTCCGGTGTTGTCCCTGCGCTCGAACATCGTCGTCATCGCCGACGAAGCCCATCGCACTCAATACGGCTTTAACGCTGAACTGAAGGCGCCAGTTGGGCAGGCAGCAGAGACCACGACTCGTTATCAAGTTGGCTACGCCCAGCATTTACGCAACGCGTTGCCCAATGCCACCTTCGTGGCGTTCACCGGCACGCCAGTGTCCAGCGAAGACCGCGACACCCGCTCAGTCTTCGGTGAATACATCCATGTCTATGATATGCAACAGGCCACCGAAGACGGCGCAACCGTCGCCATCTATTACGAATCTCGTCTGGCGAAACTGTCGTTGAAGGACAGTGAGCTGCCGGCCATCGATGCACAGGTTGATGAGCTGGCTGAGGATGAGGAAGAGGACCAGCAGTCTCGCCTGAAAAGCCGTTGGGCCGCGCTGGAAAAGGTGGTCGGGGCCGAACCTCGGATTCACAGCGTTGCGGTAGATCTTGTCGCGCATTTTGAAGAGCGTAACCAAGGCTTGGTGAGCATGGGCCTGATGCCCGGCAAAGCCATGCTGGTGGCCATGAGTCGCGAGATCTGCGTGCACTTGTACAACGAAATCGTCGCCCTCCGTCCGGACTGGCATGACGAAGACCCGGAAAAAGGCTCGATCAAGATCGTCATGACCGGCAGCGCGTCGGACAAGGCTTTATTGCGGCCGCACATTTATTCCGGACAGCAAAAAAAGCGTCTGGAAAAACGCTTTAAGGATCCGCTCGATCCGCTCAAGTTAGTCATTGTTCGCGATATGTGGCTGACCGGCTTCGATGCACCATGCGTCCACACTTTGTACGTGGATAAGCCAATGAAAGGCCATAACCTGATGCAAGCCATTGCACGGGTTAACCGTGTCTTCAAGGACAAGCAAGGTGGTCTGGTGGTGGATTACATCGGCATCGCCAATGAGCTGAAAGCAGCGCTCAAGGAGTACACCGGAAGTAAGGGCAAAGGACGGCCCACGGTGGATGCTCACGAAGCCTATTCAGTGTTGGAAGAGAAGCTCGATGTATTGCGCAGCCTGCTGCATGGTTTCGATTACACCGACTTTTTAGCCGGGGGCCATAAGCTGCTCGCTGGAGCAGCCAACCATGTTCTCGGCCTGGAGGATGGCAAGAAGCGCTTTGCTGACAATGCGCTCGCGATGAGCAAGGCCTTTACCTTGTGCTGCACCTTGGACGAGGCTAAGGCAGTGCGCGAAGAAGTGGCATTCTTCCAGGCGATCAAGGTGATCTTGATCAAGCGTGAAGTCAGCCAGCAGAAGAAAACCGACGAAGAACGCGAATTGGCCATCCGCCAAATCATCGGCAATGCCGTGGTCTCGGGCGACGTGGTCGACATTTTCGAAGCTGTGGGGCTGGACAAGCCTAATATCGGCCTGCTCGACGACGCGTTTCTAAGCGAGGTACGCAACCTCCCAGAGAGGAACCTGGCGGTAGAGTTGTTGGAGCGTTTGCTCGAAGGCGAAATCAAGAGCCGTTACAGCACTAACCTGACCCAGGAGAAGAAGTTCTCCGAGCTGCTCGCCAATGTAATCAAACGCTATCAAAACCGCTCAATTGAAACGGCTCAGGTCATCGAAGAGCTGATCGAGATGGCCAAGAAATTCGCCGCCGCAAGCAAGCGCGGTGATGTACTGGGGCTCAATGATGACGAGCTAGCGTTTTACGATGCATTGGCCAATAACGAATCTTCGGTCCGCGAGTTGGGCGATGAGATCTTGGCAAAAATTGCACACGAATTGACTGCCAGCTTGCGGGCAAATGTCAGTGTCGATTGGAGCAGTCGGGAAAGTGTGAAGGCCAAACTTCGCATCCTCGTTCGACGGATTTTGCGTAAGTACAAATATCCGCCGGATCAAGCTGAGGAGGCAGCGCAGTTAATCCTTAATCAGGCGGAAACGCTTTGCGAGGCTTGGTTGTAAGGTTGACGACGGCAAGCCTTCCACTAGGGTCTGGGTTAAGGTCAGACCCGCTTGGTGAGAAGGTCAAAATTCGACCCCATGTAGATTGTCCAACAGCCTGTTGGACAATCTCTGCGGCTCTAGCGTTTTTCTCATCCAGAAGGATCTAATTTTGCCAATCAAAACGGATATTTGGACCGTAGATGCTGCACCCACCAAGCTCGTACCGAGTCGGTTGCCAAGCGAGCAGTTTCTCGAAGACATGATCGTGAATGCGCCGGACATCCTCTCGGACGAGTGGATGCTCATCGGACGGCAAGAAAGTACCGGCATGGGCGGGCGGATCGACCTGCTTGCAGTCGCTCCGGACGGTGCGCTAGTGCTGATTGAGCTCAAACGGGATCGTACTCCTCGTGAGGTCGTTGCACAGGCGCTTGATTACGCTGTCTGGATTGAAAAGTTACGCAGCGACGAAATCGAATTGATCTACAAACGTTTCCGGCCGGGACGCAGCTTGGGCGATGACTTCCGTCAGCGATTTGGGCGCATGCTGGGTGAAGGCGATCTGAACAACAGCCATCAGTTGATCATTGTCGCCACAGAACTGGATGCAAGCAGCGAGCGCATCGTTTCCTACCTAAGCGAGCGAGACATCCCGATCAACGTCCTGTGCTTTCAGATCTTTCAAGCTGGCGAGCGTCAACTGCTTAGTCGCTCGTGGCTCCTCGATCCTGCGCAGACTCAGGTCAATGCAGCATCGACGGGCGAGTCTCAAAACGAACCGTGGAATGGTGAGTTCTATTGCTCGTACGGGGTATCAACGGCGCGATCGTGGGATGACGCTGTCGAGTTCGGGTTCATCTCTGGGGGCGGCGGCAGTTGGTACAGCAAAACCTTGCGGGTACTTGCACCAGGCGACCGAGTTTGGGTGAACGTGCCGCAGCAAGGTTACGTCGGCGTATGCCGGGTCATCGCCGCCGCTGCGCCGGCTAGCGCGTTTACCGTCATGAGGGATGGCGTCGACGTCCCGGTACTGGAAGCGGCGACACGCGGCAGTTATCACGCTGAGTTTGTCGATGACCTGGAACTGTGCGAATACTTCGTTGGCGTTGAATGGCTGCAGACAGTCCCGCTTTCGCAAGCCGTGCGCGAGGTTGGATTCTTTGGTAATCAGAACACGATCTGCCGTCCTAGTACCCCGAAGTGGCGGTGGACCGTAGAGCGATTGAAAACCTTTTTTCAAAGGTTTGATGAGGGCGGCCTGGGCAATGGCGAGTCCCGTTAACTCATCTGCGGCTGAAGCGGCTTATGAGGGGGCTCATGAGTAAGTACATGCATCTGCACAGTTTTGTGTACGAGGTCGGCGATGGCGTTGGCGAGTTTCTAACCGAAGAAAAAAAGAAAGAATTCGAGTCCCTCAGGTTGCCCCAGATAGTCACGGAATAGATTGGCTTCGGGTTGCTATGGTTTTCCCGTCAGCGGCAGTTGTTGCCTTTTGTGCAACAACTGATCCCTCATATCACCCCGTTTCCGGCTAAAGCTTAACCACGCCTTGCGGGTACATTACTCGGGCGGTTATGCACCTGTTTAAGGGCGCTAAGGCCGTGACGCTGCAATTAGCGTCTTCCAACCAACCGCCGCGCAATCTCATCCGTCTCCATCACCGATATCTCCTGCACTTCCCCAAACTCCGTCCCCCCACCCGGCAACGTCCCCGCCACATGAAAGTGCACATGCCCGATCGCCTGGCCCGCCGGCACGCCGTTGTTCTGCCAGACCGCAATCCCGGTTTTCCCATACGCCTTTTCAATCAGCCTCGCGGCATTGCGCACTTCAACCGCAACCGCTGCAACCTCCTCGTCGGTCATTTCCAGCAACGAAGGCACGTGGCGTTGGGGCAGCACCAGCACGTGCGGATGACCCCGTTGTTCGCGGGTCACGAAAGTCGCGGTGTGCGTTGTGCAGGAGAGGATGGTGTAGGGCCGTTTGCCTTTCAGGTACGCGCAGAACGCACAGTCGGAGTTGTCCGGCATGTCCAGGCTGGTGTTCGCGCTCATGATGACCTCAATGACGAGAGGAAGGACTGCAGCTCCAGACGATCAAGTTTTCGATAGTCGTCGGGGCGCACGACGATGCGCAGTTCGTCGCAGACCTTCGAGCTGCGGGAGGCGAACATGAATGACAGCAGGGTGAAGCGGATGGCGTCCTGGGCGGGCAGCACGCTGGACAGTCGCGCCTGTCCGCCGCCGATCACCGGGATCGAGATCGTCCCGCCGTTGCCGCGCCGGGACACTTCGGCCCACAGCGCGAGCAAGCCCTTCCACACTTTGTCCGGCGTGGAGTGCGCGACGTTCTGGGCGTCCATTTCGCAGTAGGCCAGGAAGAAGATCAGCCGGTGCGCGTGCTTGAGCGTGGCGATGGTGCCGACGCCGTATTGCACTTGTTTGCCCGGTTTGTTGAGCGTACCGACGCAGGGGGTGTTAACCAGGGCGTCGTCCAGATGACGATCAAGTTCTTTCAGGTCGCCGCCGTAGAGCACCTGCAATGCCTGGCCCTGCAGGCTGGAGGTGGCAATGATGTTCGGCGTTTCCGTGTCGAAGGTGTCGTTGGTACCAATCACCAGATGGCCGTCTTCCTTAAGAAGGTCGCCGGGCACGATGGTGATCCGCGTTTTCGGCGCGTTGTATTCCTCGGCAATCGGGCGCGGCCATGCTTTGAAAAGCGCTGCGGAAACTGACACCACGATGATCGCTATCAGGATGCCGAAGCCTTCCATCGCGTGGCTGCCGGGATAAATGACGTTGAAGGTCTGCATGATCGTCGACAGTCCGCCGACGCAGGCGAACAACGCCACCAGAAAGTGGCGCCAGAAGCGCCACGTTTGCATGTCCTGAAGAATGGTCATTGCAGGCCCAGCTCGTTGTAGATTCTCCCGACATACCGATGGGGACCCTGCATCTCGCTCTTCGCGTAGCCCTCGACGTAGTTGTCCAGCGCGTACTGAATGATTTTTGGCTGGAAGGACACAGACACATTGAAGTGTTTTTGATCGATCAGCGGCTGGGGAATGTTGTCCATGACGATGTTTCTGCTTTGGCAGAGATTGGCGATGACGATCGGAAGATCCAGTTCGAGAATCACCTCGATTTCATAAGCAAGAAACGAATCCCCATCGCCGCCTTTGCGACGGCCATCTTCGCTGCCCAGAAAGATGACTTGTTTGGTGTTGTTGAGGCGCTCGCGCAGTCGGCGTTTGATGGTCTCGGGCGAACTGCTGTCCCGTGCTTCGAACAAGTCATGGGCATTGAAGAAGTCAAAGTCGATTTTCTCGTTCTGTTTCCAGGCTTTCATCAGCCAGTAATGCTTGATGTCTTCACTGGCGAAGGCGATGTAAGTCTTGTTGCGATAACTCATGATGAACTTCCTGTAGTAAAGCGAAGGCGGTTGTCTGCTTCGTTGATCAAAGCGCTCATTCCATTGATTGCCGATTGACGCGCGCGCGGAAGCGCCGCGTGGATTAGCGGTTCGACATATTCATGGGAAGTTAAAAAGCCGGCTTGTGGCCGGCTTCTCGGTGACGGGTTTGATTAGTTTTTGGCTAACCGCACCCGTCCGCAAAAGTGCGCGCTGCGAGGAGGCGCTTGTCAGGTAGACCGGGCAGGTCGCGGAGACGGTGCCAGGTCGATCACCCATAGGCGTGTGGCCGACGGGTGCTGAAACGAAGGCGTGCAGGATACCCATGTTGCTGGCGTCTGCCCAGTTCCGAAACACGCTCATTCCTAGCCTCACCGCAACGTTGCCGGATGGCGGCGGTTGTTGAGCGTCGACCACCAGAAGATCCACCCCAGGATCTGAATGTGCTGCGCCTGCACCTGTTCGGCGCTGAAGATCTCGTCCGGGTACTCGGCGCAATTGTGGCTGCGCAGACGCAAACCGCCGCCCGGCAGGCGATACAGGTATTTCACCCGCAGCATGCCGTCGTGCTCGAGGGCGTACATTTCGCCATCGATGATCTGCACGCGCCCGCGATCAATGCCAATCAGCGAACCGTCCTGGATCTTGTCCGCCATGCTGTTGCCGACCATCGCCACGCAGATCGCGTTGTGCAGCTCAACGTCCATGGTTTCGAGCACGCGCCGGGACAAGCGCACTTTGTGGTTGTGGATTTCGCCCACCGCGGTCCGGCCGGAGCTTTGCGTCTCCAGTTCGGTGTAGACCGGCATTTCCAGTTCTTCGCGTACGTTTCGCTCGGGCCGGGGTGGTTGAGTCTCTGCCTTCTGGCCAGTGTCCCGATCGTGTCCAGGGTGCTTGGGTCCCTCGCCGCTGCGCAGCCAGCGCGCGTTGACGCTCAGCAGTTCGGCGACTTCTTCAATGCGCGCCATGGGGATGCCGCGCTTGAACCAGTTGTTCACGTGTTGCGGCGTAACCTTTCGGTTGGCGGCAAAGTCCGTTGCGGAGAGATGGCACTCTCGCAGAAGGCCGCGCAGTCGATCACCTGATGTATTCATGGGCCGAAGTTTACGGCGGGTTGAAGCTCGTTTAAATGAACGAAGTGTTCAAATGAGCACGCCGTCATGCCTGGGCGTGAATGTAAGGATTACAACCTTCGGCTGTTTTTGTAGGCCGATTCGCTCACTGTTTTCTTATGCATCAACAATGGTTGAAACCGATGTCACTCATGCACGTGAGCAATTAACGGCACGGAGGCCTGACTAAAGGGGGCGCCAGGGAAGTTTGAATCGGGCGGTGTTGTTCAAAGAAGAAAATCATACGACGCGATTAAACACGTTGTGTGTGCAGTGTGAGTTTTAAACATGTGTGTAATGACAGAGGGCGAAAAAAAGGGGGGATGTACGGGGGGAGGGGTATTCAGAAAGCAGAAGGCGGGGCCATGCAGGTAAAACGTGGCCCCGTCGAAGCGGCGAGCGCTTCGGCGGGGCGCAACCGGATCAGCCCTTGTAGGCTGCGACCGATTTGGTGATCGCTTCGCGAGCGGCGTCAGCGCCAGCCCAGCCTTCGATCTTCACCCATTTGCCTTTTTCGAGGTCTTTGTAGTTCGCGAAGAAGTGCTCGATCTGCTGGATCAGCAGAGGCGGCAGATCGGTGTATTCCTTCACGTCCACGTACAGCTGGGACAGCTTGTCGTGGGGGACTGCGATGACTTTGGCATCGCCGCCGCCGTCGTCGGTCATGTTCAGCACGCCAACCGGACGGGCGCGAATCACGGAACCCGGGGTGACCGGATAAGGGGTCACGACCAGCACGTCGAGGGGGTCGCCGTCGTCAGCCAGTGTGTTGGGGATGAAACCGTAGTTGGCCGGGTAGAACATCGGGGTGGCCATGAAACGGTCAACGAAAAGGCAGTCGCTTTCTTTGTCGATTTCGTACTTGATCGGCGCGTGGTTGGCCGGGATCTCGATTGCGACGTAGATGTCATTCGGCAGGTCTTTACCGGCCGGAATCTTGCTGTAGCTCATTGGGCTTTGCCCCCTTGGTTGACCATTCAGAATCTGGCATGCAACGCCAAAAAGTGGCCCGGATTATAGGCACATTCCTGAAGCGTTGCCATGCGTGACGGCCGGCTTCAGGCGTCGTGTTGAGCCTGATAGACAGGGTTGTCGTGCTGAAGTGCCGTCAGCCGCGCCAACGGATCCTGCCGATAGAACGCTTTCAGTTGCCCGTAGACGGCGGGATAGGCCTCGACGAGCAAATCGGGGGCGCTGAAGAAGTATTCGCTGATGACCGCGAAAAACTCGGCTGGGTTTTCTGCTGCATACGGATCGATGGCCGTCTCGGCGTCCGGGTTGGCGTCGAGTTGCCGGTTGAGATCGTCGTACGCGCTCTGCATGGCGCTGGCCCAGTCGCTGACGCGCATGTCGGGGTGCAGCGGCGGCAGACCGTTCGCTTCGCCGTTGAGCATGTCCAGCTTGTGCGCCAGTTCGTGGATCACCAGGTTGTAGGCTTCCCACCCGCCGCTGGTCAGCACACCGGGCCAGGCCAGAATCACCGGGCCCTGGGACCACGCTTCGCCGCTGTGCTCGCCGTCCCATTCATGCTCGATGCCGCTGGCGTCGCGATGGCGTTGCGGGCTGATGAAATCGTCGCCGTAGAGGATGATTTCGTGAAAACCCTGGTACCAGTTCAGATCGCCCAGAGCGAGCAACGGCAGCTGCGCCTGAGCAGCCAGAAACAGACGCGATTCGTCATCCAGCTCGACGCCTTCCAGCGGGGTGAGGTGTTTGGCCTGCAGGAACAGCACGCAACTGTCGAGCAAGTAGCGGTCCTCATCGGCCGTCAGCCCGTCGAGGATCGGCAAGCGCTGGCGTACGCGCTCCCACAGTTGCGGATCGACCGGATGGCGGGCCAGCGTGCGCCGTTTGCGCCATTCCCGGAACGACCACATGGGATCAGCGCGCCTCGGCGGAGCGACCTGCGCGGCTGCGGATCAGGCCGATGATCATCGGCAGCAGCGAGATCAGAATGATCGCCAGCACCAGCAGCGTGAGGTTCTTCTTGATGAACGGGATATTGCCGAAGAAGAAGCCCAGAGTGACCAGCCCGCCGACCCACAGCACCGAGCCCAGCACGCTGAACCCGAGAAAGCGCAGGTAAGGCATGCGGCCAAGACCGGCCACGAAGGGGGCGAAGGTGCGGATGATCGGCAGGAAGCGCGCGAGGGTGACGGTCTTGCCGCCGTGGCGACCATAGAATTCCTGGGTTTTGGTCAGGTAATCGCGACGGAAGATTTTCGAATTCGGGTTGCTGAACAGCTTGTCGCCGGCCGTGCGGCCGATGATGTAGTTGGTGCTGTCGCCGAGTATCGCCGCCGCCATCAGCAGGCACGCCAGCAACACCGGGTCCATGCCGCCACCGGCCGCGACGGCGCCCGCGATGAACAGCAGCGAATCGCCTGGCAGGAAAGGCATGACCACCAGGCCGGTTTCGCAAAAGATCACCAGGAACAGGATCGCGTACACCCAGGTGCCGTATTGGGTCACAAGCAGGTCGAGGTAGACGTCGAGATGAAGAATCAGATCAAGCGGGTTGAAATCCATTAGGCACCTGGTTTTGAGACCCGATCCGGGTCGTGCGGGGCGAAGAGGGGAAATGTGCGCGGCATTATAGAGGCATGCAATGCAATTATGGCGCTCGACATGCCGCCCCCTTTCACTCCCGCAGGGTTTGCGTCTGCTACGTGTCAACGGCGGGTACGAACCGGTAGGAGCGTGGCTTGTCCCGCGATCGGCTGCGAAGCAGTCGTAAACCTGCCGCCGCGCGATTATGGATAGCCCGCATTGGCCGGATTGCTGCCGCTGCGCGCGAGATCGCGGGACAAGCCACGCTCCTACAGGGTGCATAGTCGCTATCTGCCAACAAAAACGGCCTCCGAAGAGGCCGTTGCTTGTCGCTCGTTTACGCTAAATCAAAAGAAGCCCAGCGGGTTGATGTCGTAGCTCACCAGCAGGTTCTTGGTCTGCTGATAGTGCTCGAGCGCGACCTTGTGGGTTTCGCGGCCGACGCCGGATTTCTTGTAGCCGCCGAAGGCAGCATGGGCCGGGTACAAGTGATAGCAGTTGGTCCACACGCGACCGGCCTTGATTGCCCGGCCCACGCGATACGCGCGATTGATGTCGCGGGTCCAGACGCCGGCACCCAAGCCGAATTCGGTGTCGTTCGCGATGGCCAGGGCTTCCGCTTCGTCCTTGAAGGTGGTCACGCTGACTACCGGGCCGAAGATTTCTTCCTGGAACACGCGCATCTTGTTGTTGCCTTTCAGCAGCGTCGGCTGGATGTAATAGCCGGTCGCCAGCGAGCCTTCGAGCTTCTCGACCTTGCCGCCGGTCAGCAATTCGGCGCCTTCGCCCTGGGCAATTTCGAGGTACGAAAGAATCTTGTCGAACTGCTGCTGCGACGCCTGCGCACCGACCATGGTGTCGGTGTCCAGCGGATCGCCGCGCTGGATCTTCAGGACCTTCTTCATCACCACTTCCATGAACTGGGGGTAGATCGATTCCTGAACCAGACAGCGGGACGGGCAGGTGCAGACTTCGCCCTGGTTGAAGAACGCCAGCACCACGCCTTCCGCAGCTTTGTCGATGAACTCCGGCTCGGCCTGCATGATGTCTTCGAAGAAGATGTTCGGCGACTTGCCGCCCAGTTCCACGGTGGACGGGATGATGCTGTCGGCCGCCAGTTTCATGATGTGCGAACCCACCGGCGTTGAACCGGTGAAAGCGATCTTGGCGATACGCTTGCTGCTGGCCAGCGCTTCACCGGCTTCGCGGCCATAACCCTGCACCACGTTGAGCACGCCTTTTGGCAGCAGATCGCCGATCAGTTCCATCAGCACGGTGATGCCCAGCGGCGTTTGCTCGGCGGGTTTGAGGACGATGCAGTTACCGGCGGCGAGGGCGGGCGCGAGTTTCCAGGCGGCCATCAGCAGCGGGAAGTTCCACGGGATAATCTGCCCGACCACGCCCAGCGGCTCGTGAATGTGATACGCCACGGTGTTGCCGTCGATCTCCGCAGCAGAGCCTTCCTGGGCACGCAGCACGCCGGCGAAATAACGGAAGTGGTCGACTGCCAGGGGGATGTCCGCGTTGAGGGTTTCGCGCACGGCTTTGCCGTTATCCCAGGTCTCGGTGACGGCCAGCAATTCCAGGTTCTGTTCGATGCGGTCAGCGATTTTCAGCAGGGTCAGCGAGCGCTCCTGCACCGAGGTTTTACCCCACGCATCGGCCGCGGCATGGGCGGCGTCGAGGGCTTTGTCGATGTCTTCGGCGGTGGAGCGAGGGAATTCTGCGATTAGCTTGCCGGTGATCGGCGAAATGTTTTCGAAGTATTGGCCTTTGACCGGCGGCACGAATTCGCCTCCGATGTAATTGCCGTACTGGGTCTTGAAGGTGACGATTGAGCCTTCAGTACCGGGGTGGGCATAACGCATGGTGAATATCTCCTTGCTCTTGTGATTGTCTGGGGATAACGCGTTGCGGCGCATGGCTAGGTCGCATGGTTAGAGCGTAGAGCAAAGCGCGGGCCACTGCCGCCCGGTCCCCGGTTTATCGGGGTTTTGTCGATGAATCCTGTGGTCATGCCCGAGTGGTGTATCAACGGCGGGGCGGCAAGGGTGACACTTTGTACCCTTTGCGTGACAGCTTGGCGGACCCCGCCTTTCGCAGCATTGCAATGAATCGGGGCGAGGAGGATGCTGATCGGCAAATCCTCCGCAGAGCCCCGGCTCAGGATGAACAATAAAAATGCACAGCAATCACCTGACGCGTCACGCCGAACAAGTGCTGACCGTTACTCAAGGCAAAATCCCCCATCAATACGGCCCCGGCGCCGACCCTTCCATTGCCCGCTCCTGGCTGCGGTGCCTGGAGGATTACCACCTCGACCCCGCGCAGGCCGTGGCGCCCACCGTGCTGGAGCATGCGCGCGTGCTGGAGAGTCGCGAGCAGTTGCAGCAAGTCCTGACCATCGCCGGCGACGAGATGAACAGCCTGCACCGTCAGCTTGCCGGCGGCAGTGCGGTGCTCCTGACTGATGCGCGCGGGATCATCCTCAACTGCGTGACCGAGCCAGGGGATCGACGGATTTTTGAGCGCGCCGGCCTCTGGCTGGGCGCCGACTGGAGCGAGGCGCGAGAGGGCACCAACGGCATCGGCACCTGCCTGGTCGAGCGTCAGTCGTTGACGATCCATCGCGACGAGCATTTTCGCGGCCGTCACACCGGCCTCACTTGTTCGGCGAGCCCGGTGTTCGATCCCCATGGCGATCTGCTTGTGGTGCTGGACGTTTCTTCGGCCCGTCACGACGTGTCCCGCCAGAGCCAGTTTCACACCATGGCGCTGGTGAATCTGTCGGCGAAGATGATCGAAAGCAGCTATTTCCTGCGTCATTTCGACGGTCAGTGGCTTCTGCGTTTTCATCTTCAGGCCGGTGCAGTCGGTTTGTTCAGCGAGGGGCTGTTGGCGTTAGACGGCGAGGGCCGCGTCAGTGCGCTGAACCAGAGCGCGCTGAATCTGCTCGGCTTGAGCCGTGACGAACTGGTCGGGCAGGGCGTGGAATCGTTGTTTGACTGCTCGCTGGATGAGCTGCTGAGCCGCGCTTCGCCGGATGCCGCCGCCAGTTGGCCGCTGCGCACGCGGGACGGGCGGGGATTCTTCGCCGTATTGCGTGGGCAATCGCGTGCCGAGCTGAAGGGCCTTGTTGCGCCGGTGGTCAGCACGTTGGCTGTGCCGTTTTCTTCGCACGACATCTGCATGGGCGATGCGTCGCTGCAAACTGATTTCCGCAGGGCGCTGAAGGTATTCGAGCGCGACGTACCGTTGCTGATCAACGGTGAAACCGGCTCTGGCAAGGAGGCGTTTGCCAAGGCAGTGCATCAGGCGAGTCAGCGCTCCGCCAAGCCGTTCGTGGCGCTGAACTGCGCGGCCATTCCGGAAAGCCTGATCGAGAGCGAACTGTTCGGCTATCGCGGCGGCAGTTTTACCGGTGCGCGCAAGGAAGGCATGCGCGGCAAGTTGCAGCAAGCCGATGGCGGTACGTTGTTTCTGGATGAGATCGGCGACATGCCGGTGGCCTTGCAGACCCGTTTACTGCGAGTGCTGGAAGACCGGTTGGTGGTGCCTATTGGCGGCGAGCCGCAAGCGGTGGATGTACGACTGATCAGCGCGACCCACCGGAATTTGCCGGAGCGGGTGGAGGACGGCAGCTTTCGTGAAGATTTGTTTTATCGGCTTAATGGCCTGGAAATCGCCTTGCCGCCGTTGAGAGAGCGGAGTGATAAGGCGCAGTTGCTGGAGTTGTTGCTGAAGCAGGAGGCGGATGGGCTTTCGATTGTCATTGAGGCGAAGGCCAGGCAGGCGCTGCTGGACTTTAACTGGCCCGGCAACGTGCGGCAGATGCGCAACGTGCTGCGGACCCTGGCGGCGCTGTGTGACGAGGGGCGGATTGGTTATGAAGATCTGCCGGCAGCGATTCGGCAGGTGAGTGCGCAGACAAAGCCCGTTGAGGTCCACTCGCCGCTGGACAACGCCGAACGCGCAGCGCTCATCGCCACCCTGGACACCCAGCGCTGGCACATGACCCACGCCGCCCGGGAATTGGGGGTGAGCCGCAATACGCTGTACAGAAAGCTGCGCAAGCATGGGATCAACCGCTGAAGTTCTGGGTGGATGAAACCGGTGTGAATGCTCGCAATTCTGCGTGTGCATGCGGTCCCGTGTAGGACCGGCTTCAGCCGGGAAGAGGCCGGCGTGAGCGCCATCAATTCTGCAGTGTGCGATCTGACGTCTTCCCGGCTAAAGCCAGTCCTACAGGGGGATCGCGGTCAATTAGTGGGACCGGCTTTAGCCGGGAAGGCGCCGGGAGGAGCGCCATCAATTCTGCAGTGTGCGATCTGACGTCTTCCCGGCTAAAGCCATTCCTACAGGGGGATCGCGGTCAATTAGTAGGACCGGCTTTAGCCGGGAAGGCGCCGGGGTGAGCGCCATCAATTCTGCAGTGTGCGATCTGACGTCTTCCCGGCTAAAGCCAGTGCTAAAGGGGGATCGCGGTCAATTTGTGGGACCGGCTTTAGCCGGGAAGGCGCCAGGCGTCACCCCGCAGGGGCACTGTCTGAAGCGGGGACAGATTAATTTACGGTGAAGCGTTGTAAATAAATCAGTCCCCTTCAACCGAGTCCCCTTCAATCAGTCTGATCGAGCACCCTCAATTCCCCCGTGCGCATCCACTGCCTTCTACGCTAACCTGCGGCCCATGTTCTAAGAGGTCGGTCATGCACATTCATATTCTGGGTATCTGCGGCACGTTCATGGGTTCGCTGGCGGTGCTCGCCAAGGATCTGGGCCATACAGTCACGGGCTCCGATGCCAGCGTCTACCCGCCGATGAGCACGCAGCTCGAAGCGCAGGGCATTCAGTTGATGCAGGGTTACGACCCTTCGCACCTCGAACCGGCACCGGATCTGGTGGTGGTCGGCAACGCCATGTCGCGCGGCAATCCCGCGGTCGAGCATGTCCTGAACAAGGGCCTGCCCTACGTTTCCGGGCCGCAGTGGCTGGCCGATCACGTCCTTCGCGGTCGCTGGGTACTGGCCGTCGCCGGCACCCATGGCAAAACCACCACCAGCAGCATGCTCGCCTGGGTGCTGGAACACGCTGGCATGGCCCCGGGATTCCTGATTGGCGGCGTGCCGCAGAACTTCGATGTCTCGGCGCGCCTGGGCGATACGCCCTTCTTCGTCGTCGAGGCGGATGAATACGACAGCGCCTTCTTCGACAAGCGCTCCAAGTTCGTCCACTACGGCCCGCGCACCGCCATCCTCAATAACCTGGAATTCGATCACGCCGACATCTTCCCCGATCTCCCGGCCATCGAACGGCAGTTCCACCACCTCGTGCGCACCATCCCGAGCGAAGGCCTGGTCATCCACCCGACCACCGAGCCCGCCCTTGAGCGCGTGATTCAAATGGGCTGCTGGACGCCGGTGCAGACCACCGGAGAGGGCGGTCAATGGCAGGCGAACCTGCTCAGCGAAGACGGCTCGAAATTCGAAGTGCTATTCGAAGGTGCGGTCCAAGGCGTCGTCGATTGGGGCATGACCGGCCAGCACAACGTGGCGAATGCCTTGGCGACCCTCGCCGCCGCCCGCCACGTTGGCGTCGTGCCGCAGCAGGGCGTCGACGCGCTGAGTGCGTTCAAGAGCGTGAAGCGGCGCATGGAGAAGGTCGCCGAAGTGCGCGGCATCACCATCTACGATGACTTCGCCCACCATCCGACCGCCATCGCTACCACGCTGGATGGACTGCGCAAAAAGGTTGGCGATGCGCCGATCATCGCCATCGTCGAGCCGCGCTCCAACTCCATGAAGCTCGGCGCCCACCGCGACGGCCTGCCGGAAAGCGTGGTGCAGGCCGATCAGGTGGTCTGGTATGCGCCGGCCAATCTGGGTTGGGATCTGGCGGCAACCGCCGCGGAGTGCACCATTCCATCGTTGGTGTGCGACAGCCTCGACGGCATCATCGAGCTTGTGAAAAACCAGGCCGAGCCCGGCACCCACGTGGTCATCATGAGCAACGGCGGCTTCGGCGGCCTGCACGGCAAACTCGCGGAGGCCCTGCAATGAGCGGCCCGGAACGCATTACCCTGGCAATGACCGGCGCGTCCGGCGCGCAATACGGCCTGCGCCTGCTGGACTGCCTGGTGCGCGAGGACCGCGAAGTACACTTCCTCATTTCCAAAGCCGCGCAGTTGGTCATGGCCACCGAGACCGACGTCAATCTGCCGCCCAAACCGCAGATGATGCAGGCCTTCCTCAACGAATACACCGGCGCGACAGCGGGCCAGATTCGCGTGTACGGCAAGGAAGACTGGATGTCGCCAGTGGCGTCCGGTTCAGGCTCGCCGAGTGCGATGGTCGTGGTGCCGTGTTCGACCGGGACCTTGTCGGCAATCGCCACGGGGGCCTGCAACAACCTGATCGAGCGCGCTGCGGACGTGACGTTGAAGGAGCGTCGGCAGTTGATCCTGGTGCCCCGCGAGGCGCCGTTCTCCAGCATTCATCTGGAGAGCATGCTCAAGCTGTCGAACATGGGCGCGGTGATTCTGCCGGCGTCGCCCGGTTTCTATCACCAGCCGCAGACGATCGACGATCTGGTGGATTTCGTCGTCGCGCGGATTCTGAACCTGCTCAACATCCCGCAGGACATGCTGCCGCGTTGGGGCGAGCATCATTTTGGCGCCGATGAATAAGCTCGTTGTCCTTGCGCTGGGCCTGTTGCTGACGACAGGCTGCTCGACCGTGCGCACCCTCGACGCCAATCAGCCCGGCGCGCCGGTCGTTTATGCCGGCACGCGACTGGATCTGTACGCCATTGAAGGGGGCTGCTGCGAGAAGGAGCGGTTTGGCACCGAGGCGCCTAAATACCCGATGCTCGACCTGCCCGGTAGCGCGCTGCTGGACACGCTGCTATTGCCATTGTCGATTCTGACCGCGCTGGGTGTGGGGTTTCAGGCGACGGGCGGGATGTAACTCAGAACGGCGATCCCTGTAGGAGTGAGCTTGCTCGCGATTGCGGTCTGACCGTTCCATTAATGGTGACTGTCAGAACCTGATCGCGAGCAAGCTCACTCCTACACCGTTTGTGTCGTCAGGTAGATCAGCTTGGCGCTACTTCCCCAGCCGCCGCAAATCATCCGATTCAACCACCCGCACGCCGTCCTGCTCTTCCAGCGCCAGGCGCCACAACGCGCGGGCGAGGTTGCAGGCTTCGATGCCGCCGTATTTGCCGGGAATCAGCTTGGCAATCGGCCCGGCCAGCTGCTCCATCAGACGCTGATCCTGCCGCTCGCCAATCAACAACGACGGCTGGACGATGGTCAACTGCGGCCAGCCCTGAAGCTTCAGTGCTTCTTCCATCTCGCCTTTCACACGGCTGTAAAAGATGCTCGATTGCGGGTCCGCGTTCACTGCGCTGATCACCAGCAGATGACGCGCCCCCAGCTCGCGAGCACGTTTGCCAAATGCCACGACCATGTCCAGATCGACGGCCCGGAAGGCATCCTGGGAACCGGCCTGTTTGATCGTGGTGCCCAGGCAGCAGAAGGCGATGTCCACAGGACCTTCGAGGGTGGGCAGCAAACGCTGGAGATCGCCGACCGGGTTTTCCAGACGTGGATGTTCAGCCAGTGGACGACGGCTGGGGGCGAGGAGGCGGGTGACAGTGGGTTCGTTGAGCAGGCGGTCGAGCAAGTGCTCGCCAGTCAATCCGGTAGCTCCGGCAAGCAAAATGTGCTGAGGCGTCAAGTACATGATCTTTCTCCCTTGATACGCCACAAGCATAGGCGCTGTACCGGAACAGACTGCGGGCGTAGCGGGAGGGTTTCACAAAAACACATGAAATGTTCGCGCATCCCGCACTTGAGCCTGGATCAATCTGTCGGAACCGGTTTGCAGGCGGACCCGCCCGGCCCCTTCCCGGTTGAAGCCGATCCTGCATTGGGTGCGATGGGACTCAGCGTCGAACGGTATTCAGCGCGCGCTCCGCCTGACTTTTGCGCAGCTGCCGCCAATGGTTGACCACGCCTTTCGGTGCCCACATCTGCGGCTCGGAGGCTTCGAAGCTTTCGTCCGTCTCACGCTGGGCGACGATGTCTTTCGCTTCATTGAACGCTTGCACCAGATCGTCGGTTTCCACCAGCGCCTTGCCGAATAGCGCCTCGCCGAAGTAGGTGAAATCCGCCTCTTCAGAACAGCCAAAGGACACCCGGTCCTCACGGGATGCGGTAATCACCATCGTCCGCTCGTCCTTGATCGCCGGAATGAAACCGCCCGAATAGCACGCGGAAATCACCACCACCTTGTCGCGATTTTTCAGCGGCGCCAGCACGCCGGCCATCTCGTTGGCGGGCAGGTCGGACAGCTCCAGGCGCGGCTGATCCAGCACCAGCTCGTGTTCATGGGTGCCGTGGCTGGTGAGGTAAATGAAGATCAAATCTTCCGGACCACTGCGCTTGGCCAACGTCTGCACGGCGCGGCTGATGGTTTCGCGGGTTGCCAGCGGGCGATCGGCCATGTGATCGCGATGGTTGACCAGCGTGATCTGGCCAAACGCACCGAAGCGCGTGGCGAGCAGCTTGTTCACGTAATCGGCCTCGCGCAGAAACACGCTCTGCTTGCCATCGCCACCCACGACAAGACTGTACAGCTCGATGGCCGGCGTGGAGGCGGGCACGGCGGCGAGGGCTTTTTCGACCAGTGCGCCCTGGGCGAGCAGGCCCATTTCCAGCGGCTCCGGCAGCAGCTTTCCGGCCGCATCGCGCACGCGCTGGCCGTTGGACCAGGTGCCGCTCTGGACTTCGCCGTCCGCCGTGGTCAGCACGCCGCTGCCTTGATAGTTGTCGTTCTCGAACTGGCCGATGTACACGCTGCCGTCCGGGAGCTTCAGGCTGCCTGAGCCTGCGAAGCGCCAGTTCTTGAAGTCCCCTTGATAGCGGGTGCCATCGGAGCCGATCAACTCGCCCTTGCCGGTAAACGCGCCATCCTTGAACTGCCCCGACCAGACATCGCCATCGGCGTTTTCGTAGCGACCGCGGCCATTGAGCTGATTGTTGTGAAAGCCGCCGACGTACTGGTCACCATCGGCGCTGTTGAAATTGCCCGTGCCTTCAAGCTGGCCATCGACGAACTTGCCGCTGAACTGGTTGCCCGCCGAATCGTTGCGCTGGCCTTCGCCGTTGGGTTTGCCGTGCGCGAACTGGCCCTGATACTCGCTGCCGTCGTCCAGTTCCAGATGACCGGCGCCGTCGTACAGGTCGGCCTTGAACTCGCCGCGATAGCTCATGCCGTGCTCTTTCAGCGTGCCTTCCCCGTCGCGCCGCCCCAGCTTGTAGCCGCCGACGTAACTGCCGGCGCTGGTCGTCAGCGAGCCCTGGCCATGGAAAAGCCCGTCCTGAAAACCGCCGCGGTACACGTCACCGTTGCTGGCGTGCCACTCGCCCTGGCCGTTCCATTGCCCGCTCTTGAATTCCCCGGCGTACCAGCTGCCATTGGGGTAATCGATCCGGCCCTTGCCTTGCAGCACGCCATTGATCACGTCGCCGCGATAGCGTCCGCCGTCGGGCAGGCGAGCGTCCGGGGGCAACAGCGATTCGCCGTCGCCGCAAGCGGTAAGAAGAAAGGTCAGGGCCAAAGGAGCAAACGCGCGCATGGTAAATCCCGAAAAAAAGATGTTTCGGCGTGATCTGATCGCGTACGTGTATCGAGTCGCTCACACAGCCGCAGCGAGTATGCCGCAGCGAGGAACGCTCATGAAACAGTCTGTTACGACTGTTTCATGTTTCTGGAAGGTTTGCAGAGGCTTTGTAGAGGGACGGCGGGGTTATACGAAGCACAGCGAAAGCGGTTCAGCAATGAACGCGGGCTTGTCCAGGCCTTCGATTTCAAGCGTTGCCGTGGCTTTGAGCAGCCATTGGCCGGGCTTCTTTTCGGTGACCTGCGCCAGCGTGACTTTTAGACGAACGCGCGAATTCACTTTCACCGGCTGAATGAATCGCACGCTGTCCAGGCCATAGTTGATCGCCATCTGCATGCCTTCGGGTACGACCATCAGGGACTCCATCAGCTTGGGGATCAGCGACAGCGACAGAAAGCCATGGGCGATGGTCGATCCGAACGGGGTTTGCGCTGCTTTGACCGGATCAACGTGGATAAACTGAAAGTCGCCGGTGGCCTCGGCAAACAGATTGATCCGCGCCTGATCGATGGTCAGCCATTCGGAGCATCCCAGGTCCTTGCCTTCATAGCGTTTGAGTTCTGCAACGGGTACGTGGGGCATCGCTACTCTCCTTGTCAGTTATTGTTTTTGCGCGCGATCTTCACAGGCACGGTGGCGTCGGCGCTGTTATTGCTTGGCATTGAAGATCAGCACGCCGCACCGCGCGGGTCAACGTTCCCTCAACTGGCGAATGCCACCCCATAGGCAGAGCGGGTGGCGTGCCTATAATGTCGGCGCGAATCTGCTGGAGTTTTCTATGTTGCTAAGAGGCCTGACCTGGCTTGTGCTGTTCCAACTGATCGGAACCGCGCTCAATCACCTGTTTCTGTCGATCCTGCCCGGCCCGATCATCGGGCTGGTGCTGCTGATGATCTACCTGATGACCCGCGGCGAAGTCAGCGAACCCATCAGTTTGGCGGCCAGCAGCCTGCTGCGCTACCTGCCGCTGCTGCTGGTACCGCCTGCCGTGGGCGTGATGGTGTATGCGGACCAGATCGCCGAAGATTTCTGGGCGATCGTCGGCTCGCTGGTGATTTCTCTGATGGTCTCGCTGACCTTCGCCGGCTGGCTGATGCAGAAACTCATCGACCGTCAGGCCAATCGCCGGGAGCCATCATGAGTCTGGACTGGCACGGCGCCTGGCTGTCGGTGATTCATCACCCCTTGTTCGGCATCGCCATCACGCTGGGCGCTTATCAACTGGTGCTGGCCGGTTACGAGAAAACCCGCTGGGTGTTTCTGCAACCGGTGCTCATCTCCATGCTGGTGGTGATTGGCGTATTGGTGAGCTGCGGACTGTCCTACGTCGAGTACCGCAAGAGCACTGAAATCCTCAGCATTCTGCTGGGCCCCGCCACGGTTGCGTTGGCGGTGCCGCTTTATCTGAATCTGCGGCGCATCCGGCAACTGTTCTGGCCGGTATTGACTACGCTGGTGGTGGGTGGCGTGCTGGCCACCGGGCTGTGCGTGGGGCTGGGCTGGATGCTCGGCGCCGATCACATGATCCTGATGACCATGGCGCCCAAGTCCGTGACCTCGCCGATCGCCATGCTCGTCGCCGAGCAGATTGGCGGCGTGGCGGCGCTGGCCGCGGTGTTTGTGTTGATAACCGGGGTGATCGGCGGCATATTCGGCCCCGGTCTGCTGACCCTGGCGCGGGTAACCAGCCCGGAAGCGCGAGGCATGGCCCTCGGGCTGACGGCCCACGCGGTGGGTACGTCGGCGGCCCTGCAGGAAAGTGAGGAATGCGGCGCCTTCGCGGCGCTGGCAATGAGTTTGATGGGTGTCGCCACGGCCTTGTTCCTGCCGTTGGCGGTGTCTCTGGTTGCTTGAGGATGGGTTTATGTCGTTGCCGTTGTTTCCACTGAATGCCGTGCTGTTCCCGGGGTGCGTGCTCGATCTGCAGCTCTTCGAGGCGCGCTACCTCGACATGATTGGCCGCTGCATGAAGCAGGGCGAAGGCTTCGGCGTGGTCTGTATCACTGAAGGCAGTGAGACGGGCGACGTGCCGGACGGTTTCTCGCTGATCGGCTGCGAAGCACGGGTGACCGATTTCCAGAAGCAGGACAACGGCCTGCTCGGCATTCGCGTTGTGGGGGCTCGACGCTTTCGGGTGAAGGACTACAGCACCCAGCGCGACAACCTGCTGGTCGGCGAGGTCGAGTGGCTGGACGATCCCCAGGAGCAACCGCTGCAGGAAGAGGACGACGATCTGGTCGCGTTGCTCGCTGCGCTGGCTGAACACCCTATGGTGGCCGCGCTGAACATGGGCCTCACCGCCAGCGGTCAGCACTCGCTGGCCAATCAACTGGCGTACCTGTTGCCGTTCGCGGAAGAAGACAAGATCGAGCTGCTGGAAATCGAAGACGCCGAAGAACGGCTTGATGCGATTCAGGACCTGCTCGACGAAATGCAGGGCGACATGCAGGCCTGAAGATAGATGTTGCTCGCAGCCCGGCTCGTTACCCCGCCGGGCCGCATGCACGTCGCGTCAGTACTGGTAGCGGATCAAACCGTGGGGGAACGAGTGCAGGCCGAACCCGCCGAACAGCGCCACTATCGCCGGCAGCACCAGCCACCACACCTTGATTGGCAGCGCCTCCAACGGCTTCTTGTTCTGCACGAACGCAAGGCTCGCGGCGCAGGTGAAAAACGCCAGCAGCATCCCGGCCGTGACATCCGTCGGCCAGTGCACCCCCAGATACACCCGAGACATGGCGATCGCCAGCGCCGGAATCCCGCCCAGCAGCAGCCAGGTCAATCGCAGTCGAACCGGCTGACCCCGGCCGGCAAGCACCGCCAGCGACATGAATAGCGCAAACGAGGCCGAGGCATGTCCGCTCGGCATGCTGTAAGTCCCGAGCGCCTCCGTCAGGACCTCAGGCCGTGCGCGGGCGAAAGTGTATTTCATGCTCTGATTGATCAGCGCCGCGCCAAGGGTGGTGCCGATCACGAAGATTGCATGGCGCCATTGCCGCGTGACGACCAGCAGGATGGTCAGCAGGGCGGCCGCGCAGAACTGAGTCCGGAAATCCCCCAGGCCCGTCACCATCACCACGAAGTTCTCGGCTGCAGCGCTCCGGCTGGCCTGGACCACAGTCATGATGCCTTGATCGAAATCGGCCAGGTACGGCCAGCCCAGGAAAACGCTTGCCAGCAAAATGAAGCAGGTCAGGGCGATAACTTTCGTCGCGTAGGGCTTTTGTCGCAGGCTGCTCTGGATGCTGATGCCCAGCAGAAGCGCCAGCCCGCCGCCCACTACGGCAGCCTGGGGCCAGAAGTTTTCCGGTAGCGGCAGGCGGATCGCAGCACCGGTCGCCCAGCCCGGCAGAATATAGGCCACGGACCATCCGGCCGCGGCGATCAGGCTGACGCCGGCAAAGCGCACGAACGGCATGTCGCACATCCCGGCCACCATCGGCAGCATCGGGCGCAGCGGGCCGATGAAGCGGCCGACCAGCAGGCTGGCAATGCCGTAGCGCTGAAAGTAGGTCTCGGCGCTGCCGATCCACTCCGGGTGACTGCGCAGCCCCGGCAATTGACGAATCCTCTGATGGAAGCGCCGGCCGAGGAAGTACGACACCAGGTCGCCCAGGATACCGCCGAGGAAACCCAGCAAAAGCGCTTCGCTCAATGGGAGTATCCCGCTGCCGGCCAGTGCGGCAATCGCGAACAGCACAACGGTGCCAGGGACGACGATGCCGGCAATCGCCAGGCATTCGATGAATGCGACGATAAAAATCGCCGCGCCGAGCCAGGAAGGGTTGGCGCTTAGCCAAGAGGTGATGCTGTCGAGCCATGCGCCCATGGGTTCAGTTTCCTTGCTCGATGAGAATATAGTCGCGCCCTTCGACTTGCCCGCGTCTGATCGGGTTCCGTGTGCAGAAGCGGGCATAGGCGGCGTCAACGAACCGGTACATCAGGTGCTCGTCACGCCCGGCGGGAATGCCCAGGCGCGTGGTTTGAATAATCCGCGGCGGTCGCTGACCCACGTCCTCGACAAAGAGTTGCTCTTCATCGAAGCGCCTGGCGTCCCACATCGGCACTTTCAGGCCCAGCGCCTTGCACAGTAATGTCTGTCCAGCGCACAGCCGCTCGGGCGTGCGCACGTTGCCACTGGCGTCGGGATTGTTCAGCAGCATGCGGGCGAGGGCGTTCTCATCGGACACCGCATCGACCCAGGGATAGGCCGATTTGATCAACACCGCATTGCCCGGGCCCTCCGCACTGAAATTCAGCGAATCACCGCCGCGGGCGTAATACATATAAATGTGCCCGCCTTCCAGAAACAAAGCTTTACGTTTTTCCGTGTAACCGAGGGACGCATGACTGCCTTTCTCGGCCACGTAATACGCCTCCGTCTCAATAATCCGGGCCGACAACCACACCCCGTCGACCTTGTGACGAATGACCTTGCCGAGTAACTCCCGGGCAAGCGTCTGCGCGTCGCGATGAAAAAAACTGTCCGGCAGGGCGCGTGGCGATTGGTCAGGCATAAACAAATGCAGTCAGAGAATGGACCGCGATCATATCAACATCGGCCTTAATTGGAGCTGAATGGGTGAGGGTGGGCGCGAAGCCGGGGACAGATTGATTTACGGTGAAGCGCTGTAAATAAATCAGTCCCCTACCAACGGGGAGCAGATCAAAAATCTCATTGCCCACACGTGCGCCTTCCCGGCTAAAGCCGGTCCCACTAAAAAGCATCGCGTCCCGCCAGTGAGACCGGCGGCGATCCCTGTAGGACCGGCTTCAGCCGGGAAGCTCTTGATCTGCCTAAACGCGCTTTTGATCTTGATCTCCATACACAAAAAGCCCAGACACCGCCAAACGCGACTTGGGTGCAGGCTGAACGCAGGTCTCGCGCAGTGGGCCGAGCGGCATGGATGCCGCGAGAGCGCCGTCAGGACATGGATGTCCGTTCGGCGCGGGCCCACGGAGCGGGACCGGAGTGAAGGAACCCTGACGAAGGAAGGGCCCAACCAGGAGCAGGCACCCTTGGTTACTTGGGGTGCTTTTCCAAGTAACTCGCCGAAGGCGAAACAGTTCCGCCGTTAGGCGGAATCCACGCTCGGTGGGCCTGGTTCACTGAACAAAACCTCCTTATTCCGACCATCCGCCTGTCGCCGCTGTCGTTCAGCACGCCCGACAGCTATAATCCGCCGCTTTCCCATTTGCCAAGACCCCCGAGACCATGACTGAGTCCGTTCTTGACTACATGACCCGCCTGGGTCGCGCCGCCCGCGAAGCCTCCCGCGTGATCGGCCGTGCCAGCACCGCACAGAAGAACCGCGCCCTCGCAGCCACCGCTGCCGCGCTGGACGCTTCCCGTGCCGAGCTGACCGCCGCCAACGAACAAGACCTCGCCGCTGGCCGCGCCAATGGACTCGAACCCGCTCTGCTCGAACGCCTCTCCCTGACCCCGGCCCGCATCGACAGCATGATCGCCGGCCTGCGCCAGGTCGCCAGCCTGCCAGACCCCATCGGCACCCTGCGCGACATGAACTTCCAGCCCTCCGGCATCCAGGTCGGCAAAATGCGCGTGCCACTGGGCGTCGTCGGCATCATCTATGAGTCGCGTCCCAACGTAACCATCGACGCCGCCAGCCTCTGTCTCAAATCCGGGAATGCCACCATCCTGCGTGGCGGCTCCGAAGCCATACATTCCAACCGCGCCATCGCCGCCTGCATCCAGCGCGGCCTCGACGAAGCCGGTCTGCCGGCCGCCGTCGTACAAGTCGTCGAAACCACCGACCGTGCCGCCGTTGGCGCATTGATCACCATGCCGGAGTACGTGGACGTCATCGTGCCGCGTGGAGGCAAAGGCCTGATCGAACGCGTCAGCCGTGATGCCAAAGTCCCGGTCATCAAACACCTGGACGGCATCTGCCACGTCTACGTCAGTGCCCATGCCGACCTGGCCGCTGCCCAGCGCATCAGCTTCAACGCCAAGACCTACCGGTATGGCATCTGCGGCGCCATGGAAACCCTGCTGGTCGATCAAGCCATCGCCGCAGAGTTTCTGCCTCCCATGGCTACCCAGTTTCGCGAGAAAGGCGTCGAACTGCGCGGCTGCGAGCGCACCCGCGACCTGATCGATGTCTTGCCGGCCACCGAAGACGACTGGCACACCGAGTACCTTGCGCCGATCCTGTCGATCCGCATCGTCACCGGTCTGGACCAAGCCATCGAACACATCAATCACTACGGCTCGCATCACAGCGACGCCATCATCTCCGACTCGCAAGCCCAGACTCGCCGCTTCATGGCTGAAGTCGACTCGAGTTCGGTGATGGTCAACGCGCCCACCAGTTTTGCCGACGGTTTCGAATACGGCCTGGGTGCGGAAATCGGCATTTCGACCGACAAGATTCACGCGCGCGGTCCCGTGGGGCTTGAAGGCCTGACCTGCGAGAAATACATCGTCGTCGGCGACGGCACGCAGTTGCGCGGGCAGGGGCCGGTCTGACTTGGCCCACGTCGGTCAGGCTTCAGGCAGCGGCGCGCAGGCAATGGCCGATCCGATTGCGGTTCCGCTGAACACGGCACGGGTGCCACAGCGCATCGGCATACTCGGCGGCACGTTCGACCCGGTGCACATTGGCCATTTGCGTGGCGCACTGGAAGTTGCCGAACTGCTGGAACTTGATGAGCTGCGTTTGACGCCCAGCGCCCGACCGCCTCATCGCGACACGCCAAGTGTCTCGGCGCAGGACCGTCTGGCGATGGTGCAGTGCGCGGTCGCCGGGGTGCCACCCTTGACGGTGGATGATCGCGAGCTGTTGCGCGACAAGCCGTCGTACACGATCGACACGCTGGAATCGATGCGCGCGGAACTCGCCGCCGATGACCAGCTATTTTTATTGCTGGGTTGGGACGCCTTTTGCGGGCTGCCTTCCTGGCATCGGTGGGAAGAGTTGCTGGAGCACTGCCATATCGTGGTGCTGCAACGCCCGGACGCCGACAGCGAGTCCCCGGATGCGATGCGAAATCTGCTCGCGGGACGTGCCGTCAGTGATCCAAAGGCCCTCAAGGGGCCCGGCGGAAAGATTACGTTCGTCTGGCAGACGCCGCTTTCGGTGTCTGCCACCCAGATCCGTCAACTGCTGGCCAGCGGTAAGTCGGTACGTTTTCTGGTGCCAGACGCGGTACTGGCCTATATCGATACGCACGGGCTGTACCGTGCG
>LIDZ01013215.1_pt1 | contig 49359 bp, 39 predicted proteins | sample 644651 | NCBI WGS metagenome assembly LIDZ01 (sample SAMN03856242, study PRJNA289617) | food metagenome | isolation source: wine grapes on drying loft during traditional withering process | host: Vitis vinifera cv. Corvina | place: Italy: Gargagnago di S. Ambrogio di Valpolicella | collected 2014-01 | reverse complement strand
GTGCTTTTCCAAGTAACTCGCCGAAGGCGAAACAGTCTGCCCCCAGGCAGACGCTCTTGATCTTAAAGACCTTGATCTTGATCTAGATCTTGATCTTGATCTTGATCTTGATCTTGATCTGAAAGGGACCTATCCCATCCGCTCTTGCACCAGCGCATTACGAATAATCACCAGCATCGACTCAATATTCTGATCCCAATCCACCGTCGCGCTGACCCGCACACACTGCTGATGCAACCCCCGCACACTGAACAACTCCCCCGGCGCTACCACGATCCGCTGCTCCAGCAACCGATTGAACACCCGCGCTGTATCCACCCGATGCACACTCTCCAGCCAGATCGACGCCCCACCCCGAGGACGCACAAACGCCACCTCACCCCCCAGATACTGCTCCACCCCACTCGCCAACTCACCAACCCGCCGCTCAAGACAACCCCGCAACTCACCCATGTGTCGATCCAGCTGCCCCGACGCGTACAACCGCGCAATCGCCTTCTGCCGAACCGGCGGCAAACGGAACGAACGCAACACCCACTGCTGATGCAACAGCGCCCGCGAATGCCGACTCAACAGATACCCGAACGGCGCCTCGAGTCCGATCATCTTGTCGAACGCCCCCAGCACCAGCAGCCGCTGCGGATCAATCAAATCCCGAAACGGCGAACGGCCCTCCTCGAAACACAAGCCGCCATGGGTATCGTTCTCCAGCACCCACAATCCCTGCAGGTTCAACACCTCCGCCATCCGCGCACGCTGGGCGAAAGGCATCAATTGCCCGCGAACCGGGTCCATCCGCGACGACACAATCGCCATCTTCACGCCTTCCTGCTGGATCAGCGCACCCAGCTCATCGACGTCGATGCCCCCTTGCGCGTCGGTGCAGACTTCAATCACCCGAATCCCGTACGCCTGCAGTGTGCGCAGAATGCTCCAGCCGCACGGCGACTCCACCAGCACGGCACAATCACGCAGTTGCAACGCTTCAATGACCGTCTTCAGAACGCCGGTCTTGTCCGGCCCGATGAACACGTTGTCCGGGTGCCAGCAATGCTCGGTGGAAGAGGTGTAGTGGCCCGCCAGGACCGTGCGCAGCTCGACATCGCCGAAGGGCTGAAAACGCGGGTCGGGCTGGCAAGGGTAGTGACGCATGAGGTCGCGCTCAACGCTCAGCAGCGCGCCGTGAAGGGACACCAACAGCGTCGGCTCATCGGCGCCGAAGACGAACATGTCCGGGCGCCGGGCGCTGGCATGGAAACGCGTGAACACGTCACCGCCTTCCAGCGGCATATCGTTACTGGGATTGGGCAGCGCGAAATAGCCGGACTTGGGCACGGAACAGATTCGTCCTTCCTTTTCGAGCAGGCTGTAGGCGTTCTGCACCGTGGAAATCGAAACGCGCAGCCTTCGCGCCAGCAGCCGCAACGAAGGCAGACGTACAGCCGGCCCGGACGACATTTCGTTGGTCAGCCTGAGCAGGTAGCGGTACACCCTCTGGTAGGCAAAGTCGGTCTTGTTGTGATTCATCGAACACCCCATCCATGCGTCAGGCGCAGGGTCATTGAGAAAGAACCCCGTCGACCGCCCGAGGCTCGTCGCATCACTTCGCATCAGTTCACGGAGCAGCCTTCAGCGCCCCGAAATCAGTTCCGTGGTCCGGGCGCCGGTGTGCGGATCGACCGTCGCCACCCGGCGTTTGTCAGGGTCGCTGGCGCGTACCCGGGCGATGATCGAGTGGTCGTCGTTGAAGTCCACGTGGCGCTTGGCGTACAGCGATTGCAGCCCCTTCAGACTGAGGCCGCTGACTTCCACCAGCCAGTGCGGCACCAGGTCCGGGACGATCTCACCGGCGAGGGTCTTGTGCAGATCGCTGAGCCCTACCAGCATGCCGGGGTGATAGCGACGCAGGAAATCCTCGAGCCGGGCGCCGGCGTCGACGAAGGGTGAGAACAGCAGGCACACCCACTGTGTCTCGCCCAGGCCAAATGCCTCCTGACCGTAGCCTTCGGCCAGCTGACGGCGGTCGTCGATTTTTTCCGGGCTGTCGTAGGCGGCCAGCGCCTGGGCGATCAATCGAGCGGGCATGCGTTTGCGGCGCATCATGGCACCCGCCAGCTGCAGGTACTCGGCGATGCCCTCGCTGTACGCCCTCCCCTCAATGAATTCGGCCTTTAGCCCGCGCAGGTGGGCCATCAGCAGCGGGTTGGCGCAGTCCGATTCGCTGAAGCTGAACGCCAGGTCATCAAAGCGGAAACCCAGAAAGTCAGTGAGCAGCCCCCAGTGTTCCTCCGTGCGAAAGCCGATGAGGTCCGCGGCAGTCAGCAACGTCGGGGCGATGTTGCGGTGCGGGTATACCGGTGGCCGGCCGTAGCCCGTCCCGTCTGCCGACTCGCCATACAGCTCCTCGTAATAGGCGCGCCCGACCCTGTCGATGACGCTCAATGCTCCGCTGAAACCCAAGGTGTGCCAGGGGTCGACTTTTCGACCGCCATGGCGCGCCAGACGCATGATCCAGGTCGCGTACTGTTTTTGCTCCTTGAGCGAGTCGCCGCTGATTACCGCGTGGACGCCGTCCCCCCAGCTGGCAGCGCGGACCATGAAATCCGCCATGCCCAGATAACAGCTGTTGCAGAAGGTGGTTCGCGCATCGCCAGCGGTCAGGTGGCCGCCCAGCAGCAGGTCGGAGCGATTCTGTTCACGACCCGCCGTCGAAAAGGGCAAATCGGGCTCGAAGATCTGCACGTACTGATGATCGATCACCAGCAGCTCGACCCTCGGGTCGTCGTGCAGAAACAGCGCCGAATAGCAGCGGTCGATGTTGCCCATTACCGCCGAGGTAATGCCCGCATGACGCATGTTGGCCACCCGCAGCCTGAACGTTGCCGGCCCGCGTGCGGCGATGGTCAGTTGCGCAGCACGCAACATGGCCACGGTATAGGCGCTGTCTTTGCCGCCGCTAAATGCCACCAACACTTTATAGCCGCCAATCCTGTCAATTCCGCCTGCGGCGACAATCAAACGCTGGATCAACAACTGCAGCGCTGTTCGTTCGTTGCGATTCAAATAACCTGAAAGACGCTGCAGCACTTGCTGATAGACATAGTTCATGGCTTGTTCGTGCATTGAACTCATGGCTTCACTACCCGACTGATCCGCCTGGCGACACTGTTGGCCATAAGAAACTTGATACTCCTGCAGGAGGCTGGCCCAACCGTTATGGCCGCGGCGGACCGATTACCAGGCAAAGCAGAGGGCGGCAGGTCAATAGGCATCGACTCGTTCCTTGAGCATTTAATTATTGAAACTATTATCGACGCCTATAGAACAATTACAAGCCAGTCACTGCCGACACGTGAATGTTCTCCTTTCGGCAAATCCGAATCGGAATTAAACAGGGCTGTTTAAAACTGTGTTTAGTAAAACGGGCAATGTATTGATTCGACTGCATTTAAAAGACTTGTCAACGCCACGCATGACGCGCGTTGATCAATATATTAAACACTCCATAAACAAAAAGCCTTCCAGAAGATTCGGGAAGGCTTGAGAGATACAACATGACCCGTGACTGACAGGGCGGATACCTTCAAATCGGTCTCCGGCACCTCAATCCCGACGCCGGATCAAAAGCGTCGAGCATTCAATGAGCGCGATGGTCTGCACTCAGGATGGATCGACCTCAACCACCACACGACCGCCTACCGGGCAACCGTCCATCAAACGGTGGGCTTCGACCAGTTGATCGAAGGGAAACACTTTGGTGATCTGCGGCACCAGCATGCCATCCGCTGTCATCTGGTTGATGTCGCGCAACGCCCGCTTGATCGCCTCTTCGTCCTGCTTGATGCCCAACTCCGGCTTGCCGGTGAAGTTGCCCACGCAGTGCACGAAGAACTGAATGTTCTTCTGAAACGCTGCACACGCCGGGAACGGCGTCTGGTTGCCGCCTTGCAGGCCATAGAGAATCAGGCTGCCACGTGGCGCCAGCACATCACCCAGGATCGACATCTGCGGACCACCCAGACCGTCGAGGACAATGTCCACGCCGCGGTTGTCGGTGTAGCGGTTGATCGTCAGAAGCAAATCCTCTTCTTCGGTGACGATCACCTTGTCCGCGCCCATTTTCAGCAGGTATTCGCGGCACGCGTCGGTCTTGGTCGCCGCGATCACCTTGACGCCGAGCGCCTTGCCCAGCTGCAGGAACGCAGGCCCCGCGCAATGGCTGGCATCGGTCACCAGCGCCGTTTGCCCGGGTTTGGCCCGTGCCAGTTCAACGAACGCAAAGTACGCCACCAGCATCGGCGTGTAGTGGACGGCCGCCTGATTGGGCGTCAGCACGTCCGGGTAATGGGTCACGGAAGTGCGCGGCAACAGGATCAGCTCGCCATAGACCGGGTACACATTGACGTCAGCCGAAGGGAAGCTGGCGACCTTGTCGCCCACTTTCAGGTCGGTCACGCCATCGCCGATAGCAGTAATGACGCCCGCCATTTCGGAACCCAGACCGGCCGGCAGGCGAGCCTGGGATGAAGCCAGATTTTGTCGCCACAGCACGTCGTACCAGGTGACGCCGATCGCCTGGACGCGCACTTGCACCTCACCGGGTGCAGGCAACGCGACCGGCAGCTCTTCTACTTTGAGCACCTCGGCCGGACCGAACTGATGAAAACGGATCGTGCGGGACATTTCGAACCTCGCCTTATGAACCTTGATGCCCTGAACTCTATCCGGACGCCGCCGGTAACACTATCAGTGGCTATTAATAGTCAACATGCCTGCTGTCGATTCTGATGGGGCAAGCGGTCGCCGAATCTGTAGCAGCCGTCCCGGGCCTGCAGGGCGCACATTGTTGGGTGCTCACCGCGACATTGCAACCCGGTCGCCCAATATCGATGAATGCCGGGCGCCACGCTGGCTGCATCGACGCAGATTACAAAGGGCCAGTACATAGGGATTGGTGTGTTTCTGCCCGTCAAGGTTTCATCGGCGCCTATCGGCGGCAGCGCACGAAGCGCATTTCCAGACACGCCGGAAAATTCAACGATGCAGACAACCGGTATTTACCCGTAATATCCCTGCCTGAGTTGAACACGTGGCGTGCGTCTGGGCCGCCGCTGCTGTTTTGAACCTGTATCGACCCAATGTCCCCGAGACCCCCGTCATGAATCGCAACGACCTGCGTCGCGTCGACCTCAATCTGCTCATCGTTTTCGAAACACTGATGCATGAACGCAGCGTCACCCGCGCGGCCGAGAAGCTGTTCCTCGGTCAGCCGGCGATCAGTGCGGCGTTGTCGCGGTTGCGCGGGCTGTTCGACGATCCGCTGTTCGTGCGCACCGGCCGCAGCATGGAACCCACCGCACGGGCCATCGAGATCTTTGGCCTGCTGTCCCCTGCCCTGGACTCCATTTCCACCGCCGTCAGCCGCGCCGCCGACTTCGACCCGGCCACCAGCACCGCCGTGTTCCGCATCGGCCTGTCCGATGAAGTCGAGTTCGCCCTGCTGCCCTCACTGCTCAAGCGCCTGCGCTCGGAGGCACCGGGCATCGTGCTGGTGGTGCGTCGCACCAACTACATCCTGATGCCCGCACTGCTGTCCTCCGGCGAAATCTCCATCGGCGTCAGCTACACCGACGACCTCCCCGCCAACGCCAAGCGCAAAGTGCTGCGCCGCAGCAAACCCAAACTGCTGCGCGCCGACACCATGCCGGGGCCGATCACCCTGGACGACTTCTGCGCCCGCCCTCACGCACTGGTGTCGTTTGCCGGCGACCTGGGCGGTTTCATCGACGAACACCTGGAAAAAATCGGCCGCAAACGCCACGTCGTGCTGGCGGTTCCGCAGTTCAACGGGCTGGCGACGCTGATTGCCGGGACCGACATTGTAGCGACTGTGCCGGACTACGCCGCCGCCGTGTTGACGGCTGCAGGGGGTGTGCGCTCGGAAGAGTTGCCGATCGAATCGCGTACGTTCGAGCTGCACATGGCCTGGCGCGGGTCGCAGGACAATGATCCGGGGGAGAGATGGTTGCGGTCGCGGATTCAGATGTTTTTTGGGGATCCGGATAGTCTCTAGGCGCGTAGTAAACAACTCAGCTGGAACGGGGGAAACAGGTAGAACAGCTCATGGTAGCTATCCAGTCATGTGAAAATATTAGACGTGCAGAGGCGCAAATGTTGACGCTGATTCGGTACTCTTCGCTCCAGTCCTCCGATGAGCCCCTTTATCATGCCCCCTTCCGTCGTGACGAGCACCCTAGAGAGCATAATCTGCTGCGGGACTATGCCCGACTTGATCATATTGAGGCCGATGAATCGTAAAAACATCTGCTGCTTGCATTTGATCTTATCGATGCAGATTGGCTCGACAATCAGGGGCAGCACGATCCTCTTTTGAATATGGAAACTCCTTTCAGGCGTTCACTAGCTTGGCAAAAAGGGAAGGGCCAACAGCATTTGCAGCTTCACAACTTTTTTGAACGATGCCGATTTATCGCCTAAAACTGGAAGTGCCAAGGGGTAGCGGTTTTTTCGATCCCCCCCCCTTCCTGATCAACGTCAAGAGTCTTCCTTCCTGGCAGCCACTGGCGATTTGGAAAAAAACTGGTTTGAGCTTGAAATCTCCCGCATAAAGGATGCGTCTTGATGGGGCGTAAACCGCCTGACACGCTGATGCGCGGGCTCAGTGCGCCGACGGCAACTTCCACACACCACTGAATGGCTGCTTACGCGCACCGGATCACGGCGCCAGCGTCGCTGATCGCTTGCGCACGTAACCACTGGCCGGTACTTCAGTGATCTGTACGGACAGATCAACCTTGTGCTGCTGCATCAACGGCTCGAAGACGTCGGCGAGTACGGCGAGCAGCGCACTGCTGATCGCATGCCGTTTTTCATCATCTCCGGCCTTGCCGGACACCGTCGAGACGTTCAGGTGTATGAACTCCTGGCGCTCATCGCAATTGCCGATGAAATAGCCGTCGTATCGAATGAGGCGCGTCTTGACCAAGTCCAGCCGCAGGCCGGATGCCTCGACGAGGGCATTATGAAGCCGTTGGCAGGCACCCTTGAAATCGACGTCCTCGCCAATTCTCGCGGAATATTCCAGATAAACCTGTGGCATGTTCAGCTCCTCAAGTGCAACCGAACGCCGACCGGCAATTGCCGGCCGGCGAGGTGCGTTTCAGCGGGTTGGAATGACGGGGAACTTAGGATGTTCCATGGGCATGTCGAGCGTCAGTCCGAGGGGGTCGGTTCGGTGATTGGACGCCCCGGTGTAGCGCGCCGAAACAGGCAGCCAGAGGGTCGAATACACCCAGCGCGGCGTGTTCGAGCTGTTGGCGGGGGCGGCGTGAATGACGTTCATGTCATGCACCGTGGCATCACCCGCTTTAAGGGAGATGGGCGGCGACATTTCAAATTCATCCAGCACCCACGGATGCTCGTCGATCAGCGTCACATCGTCGCTGCGGTTGAAGTACCGGCCGAGCATCCCCGCCCGATGGCTGCGGTTGAGAAACTGCATGGTGCCCATCTCAGGGGTGAGATCGACCAGCGCGATCCAGATGTTCAACGCGCCCTGGCGGTCCAGCGGGTGATGAGGAAAGTCCTGGTGCCAGGGGGTATCGCCCCCCGCTTCCGATTCAGGGTTCTTGGCGAATACGTGATCCGAATAGAAACGCACCTCCTCCCCCACCAGCTGTGACGCAATGCTGGCCAACTGAGGGGAATGACTGAGGGCCTTGATCTGCGGACAGGTGCTTGATACTTCATCCCAGCGCGCATACCAGCGGTAGGCATTCTCGATCTGCTTGCCCGGGTCGTTGCGGTCAACGGTGCGTGCAACCTCACCCATCCTTGTCTTGGCTTCCGTCAGCAGCATCTGCACCGTTTCAGCCGAGATCACGTTTTCAAGCTTCATCCATCCATTCGCCCGGAAATCCAGAACTTGCTGGGCGCTTAGCTGGACCGGCGCATAGCCTGGATTTGACTCAGTATTCATGACTGCTTGCATGTTCACTCTCCATAGCTTTCAGGGGTTATCGAGCACTGCTTCAGGTCGCCGATTGCACGGCCAATGGTTGCTTGCGCAGCAACAGGAGCGTCAACACCCAGCCCGTCGCCAACAGCAGCGAGGACAAGGCGATAACCTGGGCGAATCCGTGGCCGAACTGTGAGGCGTCGGCCACGTTGATCATCAGACTGAAGACCGCCACGCCCACCAGACCACCGACCTGGCGCGAGGCGTTGACGAGGGCCGAGGCAACTCCGGATTTGTCACCGCTGACGTGGTTGACGGCCGTCGCGGTGAGCGTGGGAACCGTCAGCGATATGCCGAAGCCGATAATGAACATCTGCAACGCGATATCCGCGTAGGGCGCGCCCCCTACGAAGGGCAACAAAGAGACGACCCCCAGCAATGCAATGGCCAGGCCCAGCGCGAGCAGGCGCCGTTCACCCAATTTGGGCAGCCACCGGGCTGCGAGCTGATTGCCGAAAAACAGCACGCCTGTCATCGGAAGGAAGGCCAGACCGGTGTTGATCACCGTGTAGTGGTTGACCTGCTGCAGAAAAATACTGAAAACGAAAATCAACCCGTAGAACACGAAGTTCACAATCACCCCCAGGATCGAGGCCAGGCTGAATGCGGGATTGCTGAAGACCGAAAGCGGCACCATGGGACGTGCCGAGCGCGACTCCACCCAGATAAACCCGATCACCCCGGCCACAAAGCACAGGGCGTGAACGATAACGCGCTCGTCAACACCGCGCGCCCGGCCCAGTTCGATCAACGCGTACGTCAGGTTAGCGAGAGTGAACAGCGCCAGCAGTTGTCCCCAGAGGTCGAACCCGCCTTTGTGGTTGGCGGCAATAGTGGGCGCGTTGGCCAGGCACAACACAATCCCGATCAGTCCGATGGGCAGGTTGATGAAAAAGATGCTGCGCCAGCCGAACATGCCGATCAGCAGACCGCCCACCACCGGCCCGGCGGCCAGGGCGATCCCTGCAACACCGGCCCAGAGCGCAATTGCTTTGCTGCGTTCGGCGGGAACGTCGTAGGCCAGACGTACCAGCGCCAGCGACGTCGGCACCAGCAATGCGGCACCGATGCCTTGCAACGCGCGGAAACCTATCAGCATAGGTAACGTGTTCGCCACGCCACAGCCCAGTGAGGCCAGGGTGAACACCGCATACCCCGACAAAAACACTTTTTTGTGGCCAAACCGATCACCCAGTGCGCCGCCCGTGAGCAGAAACGAGGCGAACAGCAAGGTGTAAGCGTTCACGATCCACTGCAGTTGCAGTACATCCGTGGCGAACTCGGTCTTGAAGCTTTCCAGCGCCACGTTCACCACGCTCACATCGAGCAGCACCACGACGAAGCCCAGGCACGTGGCGAGCAGCGTGAGTTTTTTATTGCCGGAGTTATTCATGTCAACGCCTCATGGAAGATTGAATGCCGCGGGCAATGCGCAAAGCGCCGCCTCGATCTGCGATTTGAAGGCGCATGCCGCCGCGCGATGGACCTTCAGGGAACTGAAGGCAAGCGCTGCGTGCCACGTGCCGTTGAACCTGCCCAGGTGCAGGACGAACTCATAGTTGCCGCCGGAACGGTTGACGAGGGTGGAGAACCCCAGGACGCGGCCGGTCGGGGGCGTCAGAAAGCGGTCCAGCAGCCCGGTGTTAGTGAATGCCAGCGCTGGCCGCGTCGGATTGTCTGCTACGTCGACGTGGCGCACCGGGGTCGCCACCTTTGCACGGAGCTGAGCCTTGTCCTGGCTAACCACCCACCCGTAGCGCTCGATGTACCCCATCAAATCGAGGGGTTCGGCGCTGAACGTAGCCTTGCGCACGTCGATCAGGCAGGCCTTGCTCAAAGGCTCGGCGTGGCCGCTCGGATCACGCAGGGAATACGCCGTAAACAAATCCAGCGCGGGCACGCCGGTGTGCCGCAGGTAGCTGTAGGCAAATACCCCACCCCAGATAGCATTGCTCGTGAAACCCGATGTCTCGCGCAGTTGGCCGATGCGCTGCGCGGCGTCAGCACTGACCTGCAAGCGCAGGAAATCGGCGTAGCTGGCCTTGCCCGTCTCAATGGGGGACTCACGCCAATGATGCAGGCGCAGATGAAAAGCGCCCGGCTGCAAGTCATCGGCGCCGGACGGCGTCGAGCCGAGATAGAGGGTCAGGCTGTTGACCAGCCTGGCGGTGCTGTAGCCATCCGAAATGGCATGGTTACGTGTCAGGAGAATATGCGTCCTGGTGACCGCAGGATCAGGAACGACCAATGCGCGCCAGCCCTCCTGGTCGCCCAGCAAACAGTTCAGCTCAAGCTTGAGCAATGCGTCGGCGCACAACGGTGGTTGCGTTGCACAGAGTGTTGCGTGCACGTGGTCTTCAACCTGCACGAAGCCATATCGTTGACTGCTGATGGGGACGATTTTCTGGCGCAGAAACGGGTAGTCGGCGATCAGCTGTGCAAACGCCTTGCGTGCTTGCACAGCGCTGACACAACCGGGCACCGTCAGCAATGAGGTCACTTGGGTGTTGCCATTGCGGTGCAAAAAGTTCTGATGAAAACGCTGTTCGGTTTCATCCAGCAAGCGATACGGTTGCATACCCGGCCTCCCTGGCAGTGCCTATCGGTCGATGAACTGCATCATTCGCTGTTCATATCGCGCACCGGCGACAGCCCACTGCCCCAGCAATGTCTCCACCGCCTGCAATTGCTCGCCGGTTAGCTCGACGGCATCGGCGGCAACGTTTTCCTCCAGGTAACTGACGCGCTTGGTGCCGGGGATTACCGCCATGTGCGGGCTACGAGTCAGCAGCCAGGCGAGCGCGAGCTGCGCGGGGGTCATCGACCAAGACCCAGCCAGCGCCTGAATCGAATCGGTCAGAAAGGTATTGGCGGCGAAATTCTCTTCTCGAAAACGCGGGTCCTGCTGACGGAAATCGCTGGCATCGTAATGTGTAGCGCTGGCAGCTTTGCCGGTCAAAAAGCCACGGCCCAAGGGGCAAAACGCTACGTAGCCAATGCCCAGGTTTTCCAGCAGCGGCAGGATCTCCTCCTCGACGTTGCGCTCCCAGAGCGAGTATTCACCCTGAATCACCGAGATCGGATGAGTCGCATGGGCACGCTCGATGGTGCGCTTGCCCACTTCGCAAAGGCCCAGGTATTTCACCTTGCCCTGCTCGACAAACCGCCCCATCGCGCCCACCACGTCCTCAATCGGTATCGATGGGTCTAGCCGATGCTGATACAGCACGTCGATGTAATCCGTGCCCAGCCGCTGGAGCGACTCATCGACGACTTTTTGCAGATTGCGCGTTGAGCTGTCCACACCGACGATCTGGTCGTCGACGATGCGGAAACCGAACTTCGTCGCGATTACCACCTCCTCTCGCCGCCCGGCAAACGCGCGTTGCAACAGCCGCTCATTGGTGAAAGGCCCATAGGCTTCGGCGGAATCGAAGAAGTCCACTCCCAGTTCCAGCGCACGGTGCAGTGTGCGCACCGATTCGGTGTCATCCGTCGCGCCATACCACTGGCTCATTCCCATGCAGCCCAATCCTATACGGCCTACGCGTAAACCCTGCGTGCCCAGCGTGATCTTGGAAACCATGGAATCGCCCTCCTTGTGATACTAGTCGTTCTACATAATTTTCAAATTCGCGCCCTCCCGTCAACACTTTGTTGCAATTTATTTTGTTTTGATGATCCGGAACAGGCGGACGTGATGCTACCCATCCTCCTTTTATTAGCCATTTTTTCAGCAACTTACACACGTTTCGAGATGCTGGCCACGAGCGCCTTTCAGAACCAATTCACTGGATCCAATAACTGGAAACACCTTGACACATAAAATTCGAACCGCTAAATACTGTCAACAGAGACATACCAGTCTCTCTTTCCATCCACGAGATCGAGGACGAACGCATGGGCAAGATGGACTCTTGGATCGACCGGTGGCAGCGCAGGGTGCCAGGCTTCAAAGCGGAATGCGCTCAGGCACGGGCGAACTATCTGGAAAGGCTCGACAACCCTCTCAGAGCACAAGAGCACGTGCTGGAGGACGTCGTTCATGTTTGCCACAAGTCGCTGTTCTGGAAAGAGAACGGCTTTCAGGTAAGTCACTCCAACGGCAGGATCACTCGCACCAATATTCCGGTCATGACCTATGACGGGTTCAAGGAAATCCTGATACGAGAAGGCCAGCAAAAAGGCGGAATACTCAGTTGCAGCCCGGTGGTGCGGTGGCTCAAAACCAGCGGAACCACCGGCGATTCGAAGCGCATTCCCTATACGCTGCACTGGATCCATCAATACCGGGTACCCGCCATCCAGGCGATGTGGGGGTTCTTCGCCGACGACTACCCCGCCCTGCACGCCAATCCGTGGGCCACGCTGGATACGCAGACCGTTCGCGATCCGAGTACCGAATACGTCGAGGGGCTGCCCTATCAAGCCATCAGCAACCGACATCCGCAGGTCGGCAGCGGGGACTGGAACCCTCCCTGGTACGACGCCCCCTGGTTCAGCCCGACGCTGGATGCCAGCCATGAGCAGAAGATGTATGCGCGGCTTTTATGGACGCTGGGCCAGGATGTAAGGCTGCTCACCTCCATCAACCCCAGCACCCTGCTCTCCTTGCATCACTGCCTGCTGGAAAACCGCGAGCGCCTGCTGCGCGACGTGCATAACGGCGCGTGTACCGGCAGCCATCTGCGCCCGGCCGACCCTGTGGCGGCTCGCAGGCTGGAACAAGTGCTGGCATCTGACGGCGTTTCGCTGACCGATGTGTGGCCCGGCCTCGAGCGCTTCAGTTGCTGGACGGCCGCCTCGGCCAAGCTCTACAAACCGCAGTTGGAGCGGATCATGGGTCAGGCGAAGGTGCTGCCCTTCATGTCATGCGGGACCGAAGGCGTGGTGACCCTGCCAGTAGACGACGATCAGGACAGCCAGCCGCTGGCGGTCGATCAGGCTTTCTTCGAGTTCATCCCCGCTTCAGTCGACATGGACGCGCTGATCCGCGACCGCCTACAGCCGGAAACCGTTGCGCTCGACCAGTTAAAGGAAGGGGACGAGTACCACCTGGTGATGTGGCAGGCCAACGGAATGGTCCGGTTGTACACCGGGGATATCTATCGCGTGCATGGTTACTACCATGGCGTGCCCCGCATCAGTTTCAGCCGGCGCAACGGTGTCATGCATTCCTTCACCGGCGAGAAAATCACCGAAACCCAATTGCATGAAGCCGTACAGATGTGCGGGATCCCCAATGCCGGGCTGTATTTATGCGCCCCGGTCTGGCGCGAAACGCCCTACTACGCCGTCGCCATCGAGGCAGCAGGCTCGCTCTGCGGCGAGTCGGAGACTCTGAGCCAATTACTGGACCGCCATCTGCAGGCGATCAACATCGAGTATGAGTCCAAACGCACCAGCAAGCGGCTGGGGCAAATCAAGGTCATCACCGTTCCTGGCAATGCCATCTCCATGGCCATCGAGCAGCAGAAGGCAGCCCGGAAAACGCTTCAGATCAAGTACAAGCCGTTCCAACCGGACCTGTCCCTGCTGGGCATCCAGCATTTCTGACCTTGAGAGGCATTCATGAACATGCATCTTTTTCAGCACATCATCGCCCGAGAAGTTCATTACATGGCGCAGGCAGGGCGCAGGATCGCCTTGCACGCGTGGCGTCCTCAACGGCCGCAGGGTGCCATCCTGTATTTCCATGGGCTGCAAAGCCACGCCGGCTGGCTGTGGTCGGTGGGCAACGCGTTTGCCAATCTGGGCATTGCGTTCTATGCACTGGACCGAGAAGGCTGCGGCATCAGCAGCGGGCAGAAACATCAGTTCCCGGACGTTCGCACGCTGCACGAGGACGCGCGGGCAGCCATTGATCACATTCGCCGCGAAGTGCCCGACGATATTCCGTTATCGCTCTTCGGGCATTGCCTGGGCGGGTCGGTGCTGGCAGCCATTGCGAGCTGCGCTTACGGCGAGCTCCCCTACGACAACCTCGTCATCTGCTCGGCATGGCTGGGCAAGATGCATGACCGCCTGAGCGAGCATGAGCGCGCGGACATCGACCTGGACGACAGGCAGAGCCTGTGGCACGCGGGCCTGAATGCCGAAGACTTCACGGCCAACCCGCACCTGATCGAGTTCATCCGCAACGACGCCCTGGCCACCACTCACCTGCAGCATCGCGAACGCAAAAAACTGCTGGCACTGGAGAAGATTTATCTGGCGGCCGATGCCCAGCCGATTGATGCACCCAGCCTGTTCATTTGCGGCGACAAAGACCCTCTGGTGGATGTGAACGCCTCTGTACGGCATTTCCAGCGCCTGTGCACCAACGGCTCAACCTTGCTGGTCAACCAGGACAAGCACTATCTGTTCTTCACCTCTGCCATGGGTCAGATCGTGCAGTTCACCGCCGACTTCGTCAAAGCCAACGGACGCCTTGCTTATGACGCGGCCTGAGGTCTTCCTTGTCCGCCAGCCCATGGCCAGCCCGTTCATTCACGGCGCTCACCGACGGCAAACCTCCGATAGCGTTCTACTGCGCTGGGCACGTGGCCCCTACACCGGGATCGGCGAGTGCGCACCGCGCCGTTACGTGACGGGCGAAACTTGCGAGTCAGTACTCGGTGAGCTGCGCAGCATTGACTTCGACACTCTGGCGCGAGCATTGGCCAGCGAGGACCCGGTTGATCGCGGGCGCACGCTTTATGAGCAGGGCCTATCGTCCTTACCCGAGGGCGGCGTGGGCAACAACACACGGTGTCTGGTGGAAATGGCAGCGCTGGATAGCCTGGCCCGGCAGGCGCAACTGCCGTTGTCCGCATACCTGCAGCGCGTCATCGGGCCAGACGCCCCGGCGCACCGCACCCTGCCCGCCGCGGTCAACATCACCCAAGTGCTCGACCTGTCACAGCCGGTTCAGGCATTCCTCGAGCAACGCAAACCCCGGCACTCGCTCAAGCTCAAGCTCGCCAGCGACCCGCACGCCAATCGTCAACGCCTGGAAGCCATCAGCACGCTGGAGCCGACGCTGGCGTTATATGTCGACCCGAACATGAGCTGGTCGCCGGAACAGTTGCACAGCAGCGCTGCGCAGTTTCGTGAACTGGATGTGGCGCTATTCGAGGAGCCGCTGCCCCAGGGCAGCCTGGAGGAATACCGGCGGGCCCGCCTCACGCATAACGTTGCGATCATGCTCGACGAATCGGTCACCTCACCCTCCACCCTTGAGCGGGCCTGGCAATGCGAGGCGCTGGATGCGGTGAACCTGCGCATCGCCAAATGCGGCGGCTTACTCGCCACGGCGAAGATGATCGAGCAATGTTTTCGCTGGGGCCTCCCGGTTTACCTGGGCGTTCAGGTTGCCGAGGTGGGGCCGTTGATCGCCGCGCATCGTGCCCTGCTGTCGGTTTACGACGGGTTCCTGGGTGTGGAGGCAGGCCAGCATGACCGGTTCTTTGACGTCACCATGATGGAGCCCATGCCGGTGATTGATCGACAGCAAAACGCCATTCACTTGCCCGTACCCACGCAACATGGCCTCGGTTGCGCGCTGACCCCGCACGTATTGCCCTTTCACTGTGCAACCGATGATGCCTCACCTCTCAACAATCCCCTTCACATGGAGCGTGCGCGATGAAGTATTTTTCCGATTTGCTTGTCGACCTGCTGATCAGTCAGGACATTGAGTACGTTTGCTTCAACCCCGGCGCCTCGTTTCGCGGCATTCATGACTCCCTTGTGCATCACCCGGACCCCGCAGTCCCGGCCATCCTGATGTGCTGCCACGAGGAAATCTCCGTGGCAATGGCCCACGGATATTACAAGGCCAGCGGCAAGCACATGGTGGTGCTGGTGCATGCCAACATTGGTTTACAGCACGCGAGCATGGCCATTTTCAATGCCTGGTGCGACCGGGTTCCGCTGCTGGTTCTGGGCGGCAATGGCCCGCTCGACGCTGCGCTGCGTCGTCCCTGGATCGACTGGATACACACCTCTCAAGGCATCGATAAACTGCTCTCGGGCTACACCAAGTGGACGGACATGCCGATTTCTCAGGGCGCCACCCTCGAATCGGTCCAGCGCGCGCTGAAACTCTGTGCCGCCGAACCCTATGCCCCCTGCTATATCGCCATCGACAGCGCGGTTCAGGAGGAGACTCTGGCGGACGGGTTTTCTCTACCCGCAGGCCCGGTGCGCAAGGAGCGCTTACCGGCGTTGGACGGTCAGCAACTGGCCGAATTGATCGACCGGCTGACGGCCGCGCAACGCCCTGTCATTGCCATTGATTACGCCGGACTGACCGATGATCAGGCCGAGCAGTTGCTGGGGATCGCCACCGCCGTGGGTGCAGCGATCATTACGCGCAATGGCCGCTACAACGTGCCCAATACCCATCCGCTGGTGTTCCAGGACCACGACGCCGAGGTCATGCACGGGTGCGATTTTCTGCTGGCGCTGGAAGTCCAGGACCTCTATGGCCTGCTGGCCAATTCTGGCGTGGCGCCGCACCCCGGGCTGTACATCGCGACCCTGGGCACCCACTCCCTGCTGATCAGCAGTTGGGTGGCCGACAGCCAGAAACTGATCAGTGCAGACCTGTCGCTGCATGCCAACGTCGCCGCGTCGATCACGCGCATTGCCCAGGCTGTGGCTGAATCTCCCGGGCAGACCGGGGCTGCCGAACGCATCCAGCGCATCACTGCACACAAGCAGGCACGTGGTCAGGCGCTGCTGGCACAGGTCAATCAGCCCGCCGACGGACTGACAATTGCCCAGGCGCTGGTCGCCATTCATGAAGCCATCGGCCACCACCCCTGGGTGCTGACCAATACCGGCAGCGTGACCATCGACACGCTAGTTCGCCAACTCTGGCCCATCGAGCGCAGTGCGGCCTACATCGGCATGAGCGGCGGGGCCGGCCTGGGTTATGGGCTGGGCGCCGCTATTGGCGCAGCCCTCGCCCATAAAGGCAGCGGCAATCTGTGCGTCAACCTGCAATCGGATGGCGACCTGCTCTATACACCCAGCGCGTTATGGACCCTGTCAGCCTATGACATTCCGCTGCTGGTACTGGTCATCAACAACCGCCTCTACCTCAACTCCAAACAGCACGCTGAACGCATCGCCGATTTGCGTCAGCGACCCAGTGACCTCTCCGGCCTGGGTACCAGTTTCCATGACAACGAGGTGGATTTCGTCGCGCTGGCCAAAACTTTTGACCTGTATTGCCCGGGCAGTGCCGACACTCCGGAGGCCATCCAGGAAAAGATCGTGGAGTGCCTGGCCTATATGGAAACTCACGGCAAACCCGCCCTGCTTGAAATCAAGACGCTTTAGGAGCTTCCAATGTCGATCATCTTCGAATGCGAACGGGACGGGCAGCGTTACGTGACCAGTCCCTCCACCAGCGGGCAGTACACGCTGTATCCACTCAACAGCTTGTACCATCTTCTTCGAGACACGCCAGCGGGCCAGCATCCCGGCGGACCGCTGGAATACCTGCGCGCCCGCGCCATCCAGCCGTTGACAGTGGAAGACCTGTCAGGCTTCGAGTTGCTCCCATGTCTGCTGCCTCCGGACCCGCGCCAAGGGATGGTGTGCGGCTTCGGCCTTACCCACCAGAGCAAAGTCGCGGAGCAACCGGCGCAGGACGAGCGGCCGGCTTTCTTTATCAAGGGCTTTGCCAACACCCTCAAACGCAGTGGCGACGTACTGCGCATGAGTCCCGGTGCGCTGTCGGCGTGTGAAGAAGCCGAAGTCGTGGCGCTGTTTCTGGTGGCGGAGAACGGACAGCCGGACTACATCGGCTACACCTTTGGCAACGACCTGACCGACATCGCACTTGCCAAGTCCAGGCGCAACTATCTGGCGTACGCCAAGCTCCAGCCCAGTGCCATTTCTCACCAATTCTTCCAGCAGCCACTGCCACAGCTGGTCCAGGGCCGAACATCCATCTATCGGGCGGGCGACCTGCACTGGGAGCAGCGTTTCAGTACGGGGCTGTCGTGCCTGTGCTATCAGGCGAGTGACCTCTTCGAGACCTTGTGGCAGCACCCTCCACTGCGCCTGCCGGGCACGCTGATCTATCTCTATATGGGCGCAGATCGCAACAGCGCCGACGCAGGTATCCAGCTCAGCCACGGCGACACGGTGGTGTGTGATTTCGAGAGCGGCCCCCGGCTGAGCAACCTGATCGAATGGGAGAACGCCCATGCTTAAGCGCATCGTGTTGTTGAAAACCCAGGACCCCGCCGCCTTGTCAGCGTTGCTGCAAGAACTGCACGGTTTCCCCGGACGTGTCCCGGGCCTGGTATCGGTCGAAGTCATTTTCGATAGCGGTGACCGCTCACTGGGCTTCGATCAGGGTTTCATCCTGACGTTTACCGACGACTCGGTACTCCCTGGCTGGCGAGAACACCCTTTGCACGCCGCCTTTCGCCCCAGATTACGCGCACTGACCGAGATGCTGATTTTCGATTACCCGCACACCGAGCCATCGCAGCAGAAGGAGGGTCATCATGACCACGTTTGAGCACAACACCCGGGTTCTGGTCATCGGTGGTTCCGCCGGTATCGGTTTTGCCATCGCCAAATTGTTCCACCGGCAAGGTGCGACCGTGACCCTCGCCGCGCGCAGCCTGGCGGGCCTGGATCAGGCGGCGCGGGACATCGGCCCGGACGTTGCCGTCGCCCAGCTCGATATCACGCAGCGTTCAGAACTGGAGCATTTCTTCGCCAGCTCCACCCGCTGGAATCACATAGTGGTCACGGCCGCATCGCTGACGTTCGGCCCTCTGCGAACGGTTGCTCTGGAAGACGCGCAACGGATCTTCGACAGCAAATTCTGGGCGGCCTACCACATTGCCCGACTTGCCCAGTTCGAAGACGGCGGGTCCCTGACGTTGGTCTCGGGCCGGTTCGCCCAGCGTGCCGGTCCTCAGACCGCCCTGATCAGCGCAGTTAACGCCTGTGTCGAGGGTTTCGCACGCGGACTGGCCAGCGAGCTGTCGCCGGTTCGGGTGAATGTGCTGTCGCCAGGGTTTGTGGACACGGGCATGCATCCCGAGGCACTGGTACAAAAAATGCGCCAGCGCAGTCAGTCTCTCCCCGTCAAGCGTATTGCGCAGCCTGAGGACATCGCTTCGGCGGCGCTTCTTCTGGCCAGCAACCCGATGATCAGCGGCACAGTATTGGCCGTTGACGGCGGGGACACGGTGACGTTCACCTGATAATTTGAAATCCGGGGGCGGAGCGTCGAACAGTCACTGATATAGAATGGTCTACATCAAAATGTTACGGCTTTCGCCCCTCACACTTTCCCGACTCTGGAGTTCTGAGTTGTCTGTATCGAAGAAGCAGCATGTCGTGGACACTGCCACTGCCCTATTTTCGCAGTACGGTTTTCACCCCGTGGGCGTTGACTGGATCATCGAGGCTTCCGGCGTCGCAAGGATGACGATGTATCGCAACTTCAACGGCAAGGAAGACTTGGTCAAAACTGTGTTGAGGCAGCGTTCCGAGTATCTGATCGGGCAGCTCAAGGCGCGTATGGATGATAAGCCCAGCCTGGACGAGAAAATCATTTCGATCTTCGACTGGCGGGGCCAGTGGTTCTGCTCGACCAGCTTCGCCGGCTGCCTGTTCGGCCGTGCCGTGGCGGAGTTTCCGGAACATTCGGACATTCGTGGGATTGCCCTCGATTACAAGCGCCAGTTGCTTGGGCTGGTCGAGAACGAAATGGCTCGGTACCACACGCCCGAGACCGCCAAGACCCTGGCCACCTACTTGTTGATGCTGCTCGATGGTGCGACGGTAAATGCCCAGGCCTTTGGCGAGCATCGCTTCGCCGGTGACGCGTGCGACGCAGCGCTGATGTTGCTGCGTTTTAACGTGGGCAAGCAGATCCGCTGATCCGCTGATCCGCTGCAGCGGCCCGGCTTTACTTGGTTTCGTGCCGTTCCGCAGGACCGGCTTCAGCCGGGCAGCATTTGCGGCTTAGAGCGGGTCAGGGTCGGCTGTTTCCGATGCCATTTCGGTGCTTCGAACAGTTGATGGCGAGGCATGGCGCGAGCCTCGTCATCGTCCAGCGTTGATCGGGGCAGTCAACTGCATTCAAAAACCGATGGTCGCGGACAGCAGGTACGTCCTGGGGGTCGACAGCGTCAGGCCGGGCTCGCTGTCATCCGAGGCGCCGGCGGAGGCCCAGTAACGCTTGTCCATGACGTTTTCGACATTGGCGCGCAGCGTGATGTCCTTCCGGTCGACCTTGAAGGCATAACGCGCACCTACATCGAACCGCTCGGACGAATCGATGCTTTTGCTGTTGGCCTGGTCCAGATACTGCGAACTGGTGTAAATCCCCCGTCCGGTCAGGGTCAGGCCCTTGACCTGCGGCACGTCCCACTCGGCACTCAGGTTGACGTTGTATTCGGGCGTGGCAGGTGCCCGGTTGCCATCGAACTGACCGTTGACGGTGTGGGTGAGTTCGCTGTCGATGTACATCACCCCGCCCAGCAGGCGGAAGCCCTTGAGGGGTTCGCCGAACATCGTCAGCTCGACACCGTCATTCTGACGTTTGCCATTGGGGCCGAAGACCCGCGACGTGGCGTTGGTCTCGTAAGCCGGCTGCTTGATACGGAACACACTGGCGGTGAACGCATACGATCCCAGGTCATACTTGGCACCGACTTCGACCTGACGACTGACGAACGGCGGGAATATCTCGTCCTCATTAATCGAGGTAGACGGCGCGATTTTGCCCTGGCTCAGGCCTTCCATGTAGTTGGCGTACACCGAAAAGTCATCAGTCACCTTGTACAGAATGCCACCTGACGGCGAGACCCTCTCCTCGTCGTAGGCGGTGTCGCCCTTGACGTTGTCAGTCCAGTCATCAACCTTGACCCGCTGCCAGCGGGCACCGAGTGTCAGCAGCAGGCGGTCATCGAAAAAACCCAGTGTGTCGGTCAAGGCCAGGCCGCTGAAACGGTTTTCGGTATAGACCTTGGCGTCGGATCGAGTCGGGTTGACGGGAGTCGGCGTCTCGACCGGGTCGTACAGGTTGCTGGGCGAGGACGCATAGCGCGCGCCGCCGTTCTCGAAGTCCATGTAGAAATAGCTGGCAGCCAGATTGACCTCGTGGCTGACCGGACCGGTGTGGAACCAGTTGCGCACCCCGGCGTTGGCCGTCCGGACATTTTCGTCACGGGTAAAGTCGCGGGGCTGCACGCTGAAGTCGCCCGCATTGTTGGTCACCGACACCGCATGGCGCAGGAACTCATGGTTGCTTTTGCGCGCACCGACGCCGCCGTAGAGCATCACCGAATCATTGACGTCGTACTCGGCATTCACCGCCCCGAAGGTGTCATGGGTGCGCGCCTTGCTCCAGGCCTGCGCATAGTTGTCGCGCACATCGCTGGCGTTGGGCACTTTGGCATTGGCACCGACCTGCACGCGCTCCTGGGGTGCGTCGGTGTCACGCTCGGTGTGGCCGATATCGGTCGACAGGCGCAAACGCTCGCCACGGAAGTCCAGCCCAAGCACCGCCATCTCGCGGTCGACGCTCTGGTGATCCCACTCGGTATCGCCAGATTGCTTCACGCCGTTGAAGCGGATGCCGAACCTGTCGTCCTCACCGAACCGGCGAGCCACGTCCACAGCGGTGCCGACCTGTCCCTTGGAGGCATAGCGGGTAGTGAATTCGGTGATAGGTTTGTCGGTTGCCCGTTTCGGCACCACGTTGATGCCCCCGCCGACGCTGCCACGGGGCGAGATGCCGTTGATCATCTGGCTGGGGCCTTTAAGGATGTCGACCCGCTCGGCCATCTCCATGTCGATGGTGTAGGTGGGCAGGATGCCGTAAAGACCGTTGTAGGAAACGTCACTGTTGAACAGGCTGAGACCACGAATGGTGAACTGTTCGTACCGTCCGCCCGCCGGGTTGGTGGAGCGCACCGACGGGTCACTGGCAATCAGGTCGCCCAACGTGCGGGCCTGCTGGTTTTTCACCGCCTCCTGGGTGTAGGTGGTCATGCTGAACGGCGTTTCCATGAAATCCCGCGAGCCGAGCATGCCTTGCGAGCCTTTGCGCGCCACCTGACCGCCTGCATATTCCTGACCGTCTGTGGAGCCTACGTCGCCGACAATCGACGTCGGCGCCAGTTGCAGGCTCGTGCTTTGAACGGCAGGAATCAGCGTGTACGCCTGATCGCCGACGGACACCAGTTGCAGGCCAGTGCCCTGCAACAGTCGCGTGAAGCCTTCTTCGACTGCGAAGTCGCCCGACAGCCCGGCGCTGTTACGTCCGTTCACCAGCGCAGGGTCTACCGACAGGTTGACGCCGGCCTGTCCGGCAAACCGGGTGAGCGCGGCACTCAGCGTGCCAGCAGGCACTTCGTAGGCGCGCCTGTTCGCGGTGTCGGCCCAGCTGGTCGAGATGAACAGAGGACTGGAATTCAGGGTCAGCAACAGACTGAAATGCAACAGCGGGCGCAAACGGTGGGGAGACACTGAGGACATAAAGGAAAGCTCTCGTCATTTTTTTCACTACCTGGAATGACCGGCGGGACGAAAAAAAGGGACAGGCTTCACGCACTATTTTTTGGGGGGGCGGTTTTTCGGGGGGCCAGGGTGACCCAGTAGCGGGTACGTATATGAATGTCTACCGGCAGACTGGCTGCCAGCAGCGACAGAACCCGGTCAGTGTTATCGAGCTTGAAACTGCCGGTGACCCGTAATGCTTCAAGCTCGGGCTCCCAACGCAGCAGGCCGGGGCGGTATCGACCGAGCTCTCGCAGAAAATCGCCCAACGGCTGATTCTGCGCAGTCAGCACGCCGTCTCGCCAGCCGGGCAGCATGGCGTCGAACGCGGTGACCGGCCCTGCGCCGTCTGTGCGCAGGCTGATCTGCTGTTGCGCCTGCAAAACCAGCGCAGGGCCTTGCAACGGATGGACCTGCACCGAACCGCGGACCACCGAGACCCGGCAGTCTTTCTCGTCAAGACGCACGCAGACTTCACCCTGACTGACCCTGACACGACCGTAGGGACCGTCGATGGACAACGGCGCGCTACCCGGCACGTTGAGTGCGATTTCCCCGCGTATCAGCGTGATCTGCCGGGCACCGAGATCGACGTTGACGGCGCTGTCGGTGTTCAACTGCAGGACACTGCCATCGGCCAGTGTCAGTCGCTGGTGTTCACCAATGGCGGTGTGCAGGTCGGCGCGCCAGACCTCCAGCGGTAACTGACGCGCCAGCAGCCATACCGCCGGAGCCAGTGCGACAACCCCCAATGCCCTTTTCAGCGCGGCACGTCGAGCCGGGTCGGGACGGTCCAGCGTCGCCATTGCCAGATTGGCCGGCAAGGCCGAAAAACGCTGTCGCAGTTGCTGAGCCTTTTGCCAGGCGCGCTCGTTGTCGACCGCACTGTCGCGCCAGTGCTGCAGCATGAGGTGATCTTCTTCACTGGCACTGCCGGATTCGAGCAGCGCCAGCCATCGTGCAGCGCTGCGAATCACCTCGCGCTCTTCGTTCGAAGGTGACGACCGAATCACCAATCCACCAGCAGGCAGTGCTCATAGGCTTGCGCCATGTAGCGTTTGACGGTGCGCTCCGACACTTCAAGGCGCTGCGCAATGTCGCGGTAGCCCAGGCCTTCGAGCTGACTCCAGAGAAATGCCCGACGTAACGCCGCCGGCAGACCGTCCAGCAACTCGTCGAGTGCTTGCAGGGTTTCCAGCAGCAGCCAGCGCTGTTCGGGGGACGGCACGCTGTCCTCAGGCAACCGGGCCAACGCCTCCAGATAGGCCTGCTCAAGACTGCGCCGCGTGTAGAAATTGCTGAGCAGGCGCTTGCCCACGGTCAGCAAAAATGCCCGTGGTTCCCGCATATCGGCGATCTGTTGCGAGCTGGACAGCACCCGTAAAAAGGTGTCCTGACTCAGGTCCGCCGCATCCCAGGCATTGCCCATTCGCTTGCGCAGCCAGTTTTCAAGCCAGCCGTGATGGTCGCGGTACAGGGAATGCAAGGTCTGCGGAGGGAGCGTCGCTGTGTCAATCATGACAGGAGCCTTGAGCGATGGATGCGCCAAATGCGAATGATTCTAATCAGTGCGCTATGCCGAGTCCATGCTCTTTTATTAAAAGGCCCGAGCAAGCGCCTCAGCGCATCACCGCTAGATGACGCCGAGACACGGGCGTTCTCACGCCTTCAGCTTGCGCGCCAGGAAATCGCGAATGTACTGCGCTATCTCGGGCGCATGGGTCTCCAGCGCAAAGTGTCCGGCGTCCAGAAGATGGACCTCGGCGTTCGGGATGTCCTTGCGAAACGCCAGCGCACCCGGCGGGATGAAGGCCGGGTCGTGCTCGCCCCATACGGCGAGCAACGGCGGTTGGTGCGTGCGCAGATACGCCTGGAACGCGGGATAGGCGGCGACGTTGGTGCGGTAGTCGAGAATCAGGTCCAGCTGGATGTCCTCCGCGCCGGGCCGGGCCATGTAAAAAATGTCCAAGTTGTAGCCGTCGGGCGAGAGCTTCTCGGGATCGGTACCGGTGCCGTATTGCCAATCACGAATGGTCTTCGGCGACAGCGACGGGCGACAGGCGACAGGCTTCGCGGTTGGCCGCCGAAGGATCACGCCAATAGGCTTGCCACGGATCCCACTGATCGCTGAAGCCTTCAAGGTAGGCATTGCCGTTCTGGCTGATGATGGCCGTCACCTTTTCCGGGTTAGCGGCGGCGAGGCGCAGGCCGGTGGGCGCCCCGTAGTCGAACAGATACAGCGCGTACTGAGTCAGCCCCAGCGCCTCGGTGAACCCTTCGACCACCTTGTAGAGGTTGTCGAAGGTGTAATCGAACTGGCCCCGCGGCGGGGCTTGGGTGTTGCCGAAACCGGGCAAATCCGGCGCGATCAGGCGGTACTGGCTGGCCAGCAATGGCATCAAGGTGCGGAACATGTGGCTTGCGCTCGGGAAGCCGTGGAGCAGCAAAAGCACAGGAGCGTCTTTGGCGCCGACTTCGCGGTAGAACACCTCGACGTTGCCGACCTTTTGCGTGTGGAACCTGACATCGAATGCACCATCGACCTCGATGCTGCCCTGCTGAGCGGATGGGAGTGAGCTGGCGGATGCAGCGCCCACGAATGAAGCAGCGGCCGCGGACGCTGCTCCCATCGCGGACGCTTGCAAGATGCCGCGGCGACTGATGCCAGGCTTGATGTTCGACGAGGTGGCCGGATCGATGGTAGTCATTGGGAGACCTGCATGAGTGGATTCATGCTGAAGCCTATTGCCGGCAGTGACCGTCGTGAATCACCAGAAAACTCAACTCACCATTGCGGTTTTTGCAACGTTGCCAGGCCTCATGTGAGCAGCGGTAGCAAACGCAGTCCCGCTCAGAGCCCGCGTGCATTCAGTAGGGCCGGCTTTAGCCGGGAATGCATCAGTGGTCACGCTGCAAATGTGTGGTGTTGATGCCGGCCTCTTCCCGGCTGAAGCGGGTCCCGCTAAAAGCACGGTGCATCTCGGTAAGACCGGCTTGGAATTTCATTGGGGCTTAGGGTGGATCAACGCCAAGAGCCCTCAAATAATGGAGGTATAGAAAGACGCTTCGGGGCGGTGCAGCCTATCAATTGCAGACCTTGTATGACGCCGAACATCATTACCACTGATAGTTACCTTCGTGTCATTCGATTCGTGCAATAACACCCCCGAGAACATTATCCGCCCATCTCAATAACATCGGCGGATTCTCCCATGCTTCAGTCTTTAACTCCTTTGCGCTATCCCCTCGCCGCGTTGACCCTTGTGGTCATCAGCGCGTGCGGCCGGACGCCTGAAGCGACGGTTGCGCCGGCGGCGGCGAAAGTCAACGTGGCCAAAGTGATCGAGCAACCGGTCAACGAGTGGGACGAAGTCACCGCCCGCCTGGAATCGCCGGAGACCGTTCAGGTTCGTCCGCGTGTTTCCGGCCAGATCGATTCGGTTGCCTTCACTGATGGCGCGTTGGTCAAGAAAGGCGACCTGCTGTTCCAGATCGACCCCCGCCCGTTCGAAGCGGAAGTGCATCGTCTGGAAGCGCAACTGCAGCAGTCCAAGGCCGCTGCCCAGCGCAGCACCAATGAAGCCCAGCGTGGCGAACGTCTGCGCACCAACAATGCGATCTCCGCCGAACTCGCCGACTCACGCACCACCACCGCCCAGGAATCCAAAGCTGCCGTTGCCGCCATCCAGGCACAGCTTGATCTGGCGCGCCTGAACCTGAGCTTCACCCGCGTTACGGCACCCATCACCGGCCGCGTCAGCCGTGCGGAAATCACCGCCGGCAACATCGTGACCGCCGATCAGACCATCCTCACCAGCCTGGTCTCCACCGACAAGGTCTACGCCTACTTCGACGCCGACGAGCGCGTCTTCCTCAAATACAACCAGCTGGCCCGCGACGGCAAGCGCGGCGCAACGACGCCGGTGTACATGGGCCTGTCCAACGAAGCGGAAAACCCGCACCTGGGTCAGATGAACTTCGTCGACAACCAGGTCAATCCGCGCACCGGCACCATCCGTGGCCGGGCCGTGTTCGACAACAGCAAGGGCGAATACACCCCGGGCCTGTACGCACGCCTGAAGCTGGTTGGTAGCGGCACCTACTCGGCCATGCTGATCAAGGACGAAGCGGTCGGCACCGACCTGGGCAAGAAATTCGTGCTGGTGGTCGACAAGGACAACAAGGCGATCTACCGCAGTGTTGATCTGGGGCCGAAGCTTGAAGGCTTGCGCATTGTGCGCAGCGGTCTGAGCAAAGACGACCGCATCGTCGTCACCGGCCTGCAGCGCGTGCGTCCGGGTTCACCGGTTGACCCCCAGGACACGCCGATGGCCAGCGCCGAAACACTCACCGCACTGCAACAACAACGCCAGGCGCTCGAAGCCAGCAACGCACCCAAGGCCCAGCCCAAGCTGGACGCCAAGGTGGCTGCTTCCGCCACGCCACGCGGTTAAGGGACACACACGATGAATTTCTCCAAGTTCTTTATCACGCGGCCGATCTTCGCGGCGGTGCTCTCGCTGCTGATCCTGATCGCCGGCGCGATCTCCCTGTTCCAGCTGCCGATCAGTGAATACCCGGAAGTCGTGCCGCCGACCGTTGTCGTGCGCGCCAACTTCCCCGGCGCCAACCCGAAAGTGATCGGCGAAACCGTCGCCGCGCCACTGGAACAGGCGATCACCGGCGTCGAGAACATGCTTTACATGTCCTCCCAGGCCACGGCCGACGGCAAGCTGACCCTGACCATCACCTTTGCGCTGGGGACCAACCTCGACACCGCGCAAGTGCAGGTGCAGAACCGGGTCACCCGGACCGAGCCGAAGCTGCCGGAAGAAGTGACACGCATCGGTATTACGGTCGACAAGGCCTCGCCTGACCTGACGATGGTGGTCCACTTGACCTCGCCGGATCAGCGTTACGACATGCTGTACCTGTCCAACTACGCGGTCCTCAACATCAAGGACGAGCTGGCGCGCCTGAACGGTGTCGGCGACGTGCAGCTGTTCGGCATGGGCGACTACTCGCTGCGTGTCTGGCTCGACCCGAACAAAACCGCTTCGCGCAATATCACCGCGACCGATGTGGTTAACGCCATCCGCGAGCAGAACCGCCAGGTGGCCGCCGGTCAACTGGGCGCACCGCCCTCCCCGAGCGCCACCAGCTTCCAGATGTCGATCAACACCCAGGGCCGTCTGGTCTCTGAGGAAGAGTTCGAGAACATCATCGTGCGCGCCGGCGACAACGGCGAAATCACCCGGGTCAAAGACATCGCTCGCGTCGAGCTGGGCTCCAGCCAGTACGCCTTGCGCTCGTTGCTGAACAACCAGCCGGCGGTGGCGATCCCGATCTTCCAGCGCCCGGGCTCCAACGCCATCGACATTTCCAACGAAGTGCGCGGCGAGATGGAACAGCTGAAGAAAAACTTCCCGGAAGGCATGGACTACAGCATCGTCTATGACCCTACGATCTTCGTGCGCGGCTCCATCGAGGCGGTGGTTCACACGCTCTTCGAAGCGCTGATCCTCGTCGTACTCGTGGTGATTCTGTTCCTGCAGACCTGGCGCGCTTCGATCATCCCGCTGGCCGCCGTACCGGTGTCGCTGATCGGTACCTTCGCGGTCATGCACCTGTTCGGCTTCTCCCTCAACGCGCTGTCGCTGTTCGGGCTGGTACTGGCGATCGGTATCGTCGTGGACGACGCCATCGTGGTGGTGGAGAACGTCGAGCGGAACATCGAGCTGGGTCATGAACCGATGGAGGCCACACAGATCGCCATGCGTGAAGTGACCGGCCCGATCATCGCCACGGCCCTGGTGCTGTGTGCGGTGTTCATTCCGGCGGCGTTCATCTCCGGGCTGACCGGGCAATTCTATAAACAGTTTGCGCTGACGATTGCCATCTCGACGGTGATCTCGGCCTTCAACTCCCTGACTCTGTCACCTGCCCTGGCGGCCGTGCTGCTGCGCGCTCACGATGCACCGAAGGATGGCTTCTCGCGCTTCCTCGACAAGCTGTTCGGCGCCTGGCTGTTCCGGCCATTCAACCGATTCTTCGTCAAGGCCAGTAACGGTTATGTGAGCACGGTGGGTCGGGTGATCCGCGTCAGCGGTGTGGCGCTGGTGGTGTACGCCGGCCTGATCGTCATGACCTGGCTGGGTTTCTCCACCACGCCAACCGGTTTCGTGCCGGCGCAGGATAAACAGTACCTGGTGGCGTTCGCGCAATTGCCGGACGCCGCGAGCCTGGACCGCACCGAAGACGTGATCAAGCGCATGTCCGACATCGCGCTGAAGCAACCGGGCGTTGAAAGCGCCGTGGCCTTCCCGGGCTTGTCCATCAACGGTTTCACCAACAGCCCGAACTCCGGCATCGTGTTCGTCACGCTCAAACCGTTCGAAGATCGCACGGCAGCCGACCAGTCGGCCGGTGCCATCGCCGGTGCCCTCAACGGCAAATATGCGGGGATTCAGGAAGCCTACATGGCGATCTTCCCGCCACCGCCGGTACAAGGCCTGGGCACGATCGGCGGTTTCCGCCTGCAGATCGAAGACCGCGGCAACCTGGGTTACGACGAGCTGTACAAAGAGACGATGAACATCATCGGCAAGAGCCGCAGCGTGCCGGAACTGGCGGCGCTGTTCACCAGCTACACGGTGAACGTGCCCCAGGTCGATGCCGCCATCGACCGCGAGAAGGCCAAGACCCTCGGCGTGCCGATCAGCAACATCTTCGACACCCTGCAGGTCTACCTCGGCTCGCTGTACGCCAACGACTTCAACCGTTTCGGCCGGACCTATCAGGTCAACGTGCAGGCTGAGCAGCAGTTCCGTCAGGACGCTGAACAGATCGGTCAGCTGAAAGTGCGCAACAACCGTGGCGAAATGATCCCGTTGGCGACACTGCTGAAAGTCACCAACACCTCGGGCCCGGACCGCGTCATGCACTACAACGGCTTCATCACCGCCGAGATCAACGGCGCAGCCGGTCCGGGTTTCAGCTCGGGTCAGGCGCAGGTGGCGATGGAAAAACTGCTCAAGGAAGAACTGCCCAACGGCATGACCTACGAGTGGACCGACCTGACCTACCAACAGATCCTGTCGGGCAACACCGCGTTGCTGGTCTTCCCGCTCTGCGTGCTGCTGGCGTTCCTGGTACTGGCCGCGCTGTATGAAAGCTGGAGCCTGCCGCTGGCGGTGATCCTGATCGTACCGATGACCCTGCTGTCGGCCATTGCCGGTGTGATCATCGCCGGGAGCGACAACAACATCTTCACCCAGATCGGCCTGATCGTACTGGTGGGCCTGGCGTGCAAGAACGCGATTCTGATCGTCGAGTTCGCCAAGGATGAGCAGGACAAGGGCAAGACCCCGCTGGAAGCTGTGCTTGAAGCCTGCCGCCTGCGTCTGCGGCCGATCCTGATGACCTCCTTCGCGTTCATCATGGGTGTGGTGCCGCTGGTGCTGTCCAGCGGCGCCGGTGCCGAGATGCGTCATGCCATGGGCGTGGCGGTGTTCTCCGGGATGCTCGGTGTGACCTTCTTCGGTCTGCTGTTGACGCCGGTCTTCTATGTACTGATCCGTAACTACGTTGGACGCAAAGAGGCGCGCAAGGCGGCCAAGGCACAACGCATTCAGACCACCGCCCCGGAGGCTCATTGATGAAGGCTGCAAAACTCTTCCTGCCGAGCCTGTTGGTGATGGCGCTGGCGGCCTGCGCCGTCGGCCCGGACTACAAGAAGCCGGAAACCGCGGCGGCCAACATCCAGGCCGCCACCCAGCGGGCCTATGACCGCAGCCACATCGAGACCATCTGGTGGCAGCAGTTCGACGACCCGACGCTGAACAAGCTGGTCGCCGAATCGCTGCAGGGCAACCGCGAGTTACGCGTCGCCTTCGCCCGCCTGAAGGCGTCCCGTGCGATTCGGGACGACATCAGCAACGACGCCATGCCGGTGGTGACTAGCCGCGCGAGCAGCCAGATCGGCCGCGGTCAGGTGCCCGGGCAGACTGAACAGCGCATCAATCAGGAACGTTACGACCTGGGCCTGGACATGGCCTGGGAACTGGACCTGTTCGGCCGTATCCAGCGCGAGCTGGAAGCCAGCGATGCCGACCAACAGGCTGCCGAAGCAAACCTCTACCAGCTGCAGGTGACGATGATTGCCGAGCTGGTCGACGCCTACGGCCAACTGCGTGGCGCCCAACTGCGCGAGAACATCGCCCGGGACAACCTGAAAAACCAGCAGGAATCCCGCCGCGTGACTGCCCAACTGCGAGATGAAGGCGTGGGCAACGAGCTCGACGTGGTGCGTTCCGACGCGCGCCTGGCGGCAGTGGAAGCGACCATTCCGCAGCTTCAGGCGGAACAGGTGCGCGAACGCAACCGCATCGCCACCCTCCTCGGCGAACGGCCGGACGCCATGACCGTCACGCTGGCCCCGGCCAAACTGCCGGCGATCTCCAAGGCGCTGCCGATCGGTGACCCGACCAAGCTGCTGGAAAACCGTCCGGACGTGCGCAGTGCCGAACGGCAACTGGCGGCGCAAACCGCGCGGATTGGCGTGCAGACCGCCGACTTGTTCCCACGGGTCAGCCTCAGCGGTTTCCTCGGCTTCACGGCCAGCCGCGGTTCGCAGATTGGTTCCGGCGCAGCACAAGCGTGGGGCCTTGGCCCAAGCATCACTTGGGCGGCGTTTGACTTGGGCAGCGTGAGGGCGCGGATTCGCGGCGCCAACGCCGATGCCGAAGGCGCACTGGCCAATTACGAGCAGCAAGTGCTGCTGGCCCTGGAAGAAACCGAAAACGCGTTCAGCGACTACGACAAGCGTCAGCAGCGTCTGGTGTCGCTGGTGCGGCAGAGTGAAGCCAGCCGATCGGCGGCCAATCTGGCGAACATCCAGTACCGCGAAGGCACGGCTGACTTCCTCGTGCTGCTGGACGCCGAACGCGAGCGTCTGGCCGCCGAAGACAGCCAGGCCCTGGCCGAAATCGATCTGTATCGCGGCATCGTGGCCATCTACAAGGCTCTCGGCGGTGGCTGGCAGCCGAACGCCTGAGGTCACGGGATGAACGGCGGGATCGCTCAACCGGCAGCAGATCTGCAGCGCTGATCTGCCGCTCTCGAAGGCCCCGGACCCACCAGGTTCGGGGCTTTTTTCTGGACCGTGGATAAACACCGCACGAGCGCGCGAGGAAGGCACCCTTCCCCACAGGGTTTGACACTCGGCGGTCTCTCCCCGAAGCTGCTGCACACGCACACACGGAAACCGATATGTCTGAGTCGTCTTCCCGGCGCACACCTGCCCAGCTCAAGGCTCGACGTCGCTGGCAGGTGGCAATTGCGCTGGCGCTGTTGCTGCTGATCATCGCCATGGCGATGCTGGTGCGAAACTGGCACGCGCCGCCGGCCGCACCCCAGGTCAATCACAGCTACGCCGAAGCACTGGAGCAGGCCCACGGCGGCAAGCCCGGCGCCGCGCGCGTGCTGTATCAGCAATTCACCCGCACCGACCTGTCGGACATTCGCCGCGCCGGCCTGCTCGCCGAACTGGTGAATTACCCCAGCACCCAGGCGATGAAAATTCTGCGCGGCGATCTCAAGCGCCCCGCTGCGCTGGTTCAACAGGCGGCCATTCAGACCGTGACCGCCATGCTGCCGGAAGATCAACGCACCACGCTGATCGGCCCCCTGCTGGACGATGCCGATGATCAGGTTCGCTTCAGCGCGGTGCGCGCCTTGCTACCGCTGAGCCCGGATGAGCTGGGCCTGTATTACGGCGCGCTGCAGGAAGCCGCTCAACAGTATGAGCAGGCACTGAGCGCCGAACCGCCAAGCGGGCAACGTCAGCTCGCGCTCGCCCAGCTGTACCTCAACAACGGCACCCCGCAAAAGGCGATCGATGCGCTGGAACTGGCCGCAAAGCTGGAACCGGACAACCTGGAGGCGGGGCTGGCACTGGTGCAGGTGCTCGACCGTCAGGGTCAGGCCGATCGTTCACGCCAATTGCTCGCCCAGTGGCTGGAAAAACAGCCCCAGTCGGCCCTGGCGCAACACGCACTCGGCCAATGGCTGCTGCGGCATAAACAGAATGAGTACGCGCTGCTTCCGCTGACCCGGGCCATTGAGCTGGAACCGGACAACACCGGTTACCGTTATGACCTTGCCGTGGCGCTTCACGATCTTGATCAGCTCGAAGCGGCGCAGCGGCAGCTGGAAGACATTCTCCAGCGCGCACCCGCCGATCGCCGCGCGAGGATTCTGCTGATTCGTTACTGGACGGAGGCCGGGCAGCTACAGAAAGTGCAGGTGCTGCTGGCTGAACTGGAGCAGCTCAACGCCGATGATCCTGCCCTGCAGCAGGGGCTTTAGCACGTCATTACGCGCCCCCGACAGGCGGAAGTACGCTGTCCATCCCATCCAGGAAACGATTCATATTGATGAGTGCGTCGCGCCGGCTTGATCGGGTTAACCTTGTCCGTGATCCGGCACGTCAGGGCTTCAAGCGACGAACGCGTGCTTGCAGCAGCGTGCACTACTCAGAAGAGAATCCCCATCATGGCAGTGCAGAAACCAACGCCGATCATCGTTTTCGACGTGAACGAAACCTTACTCGACATCACCACCCTTGAGCCGCTGTTTGAGCGGGTGTTCGGTGATCGAGCCCTGTTGCGCGAGTGGTTCGCCAACCTGATCCTCTATTCGCAAACGATGACCCTGTGCGGCCGTTACACCCCGTTTGGCAAACTGGCCGCAGGCACGCTGCGCATGCTCGCGTCTGTCCATCAGGTCGCCCTGGCCGCCAGTGATATCGATGACTTGCAGGCACGGATGGTTAACATGCCAGCACACCCTGATGTGCTGCCGGCACTCAACGGCTTGCGTGACGCCGGCTTTCGGCTGGTGACGCTGAGTAACTCGGCCAGCGGTGCATCCCCTTCGGCCCTTGAGCGCGCCGGGTTAGCGACATTCTTCGAGCGCAGTTTCAGCGTAGAGACCGTTAAAAAATTCAAGCCTGCTGCGCAAACCTACCAGATGGTTTCCCGGGAGCTGAATGTCGAACTGGCGGACCTGCTTGTGGTGGCGTGTCATTTTTGGGACACGGCGGGCGCCCAGGCGGCAGGGTGTCTTGGCGCCCTGCTGACCCGGCCGTACAACGCACCGCTCCTGATAGACGAAATGCCACTTCCCGACCTGATGGCCCCCGAGTTGGGCGACCTGGCCGAGCAGATCATTCAACGTTGGGGCGGGCCGGCGTAGCCCGAGCCCTCACTGGCTGACGTGGTTTGCTCTGTGCAGGTACGCGGCTGTTTGCCGCCGCGTTTGAGATGGCACAGTTTCCAATGGCGCTAAAGTATAAGAAATTACTTACAACGTTTAGCGCCCATTATTGTTTTTTTGTCAGACCCGCTTATCGCCGCCCGGATGTTTCACTTAACAATCAGTCATCCGCTATTTTACAACGCGTAAAAAACGTGCATTATTTACTCGCGCCACAACTGAACTACCCCGTCGCGAGACCAACGTTCATTCCCATGAAGTTAATGTCGACGGCTGATCCTGATGCCAGGGACACGGTAGAAAGTGGTGAAAACTAAAGCAGCAGACCCGGATGCGCGTCGTGCTGCTTGCATTGTTGCTTGCATTGAGCTGACAACAGCCATTAATTGCCGGAGTATCATTTTGTCCAGACTTGCCGAATTTCGCGCAGCAGAAAAAGCCCTTCAGGAGCAGCTGGCCCAGCTGGAGTATCTGAAGAACGACGTCGGATTGAAGAAGGAAATCGAGTTCGAGCAGCAGCTCCAGGCCCTGATGAGCACGTACGACAAGACCTTGCGGGACATCATCGCCATCCTCGACCCTCACACGGGCGCGTCCAATGCCACGCCAGCGGCCCCGAAACGCCGTCGTCCGCGGGTGGTCAAGGTCTATCAGAATCCCCACACCGGCGAAGTCATCGAGACCAAGGGCGGCAACCATCGCGGTTTGAAAAACTGGAAATTACAATACGGCGCTGAATCCGTTGACTCCTGGTTGCGCGGCCGCTAATCCCCTGCTCCCTAGAACATTGGCCTGCAACATTGATCTGCAACATCGAGAGGAAGCTCTGCCCGCGGGGCTTCTCTGCAAGTGCAAAGACAGGCCCATGAAACAAGTGCTTTAAACGCACATGATCGCGACCCGCGCCCTGCGTATTTAAATAATGCGTGCGAGTGCGGGACGGGTGTTGAATATTGAACCTGACAATTAGCTGAACAGATTCGTATTAATGGCCTATATCGCTTTCAATACTCGGCAGGCTTATAGCATGCTCAACCGTTGAGTCTCTTAAGCGTTATTAATCCCGTCAAACAGCACTGAGTGAGTGTTAAAGCTGGCCATGAGCCTTCATGCAGCCACAGATGAATTTTCCCTCTGCAGCTGAATGGCTCGTGAGCTTCACATTTTTTTCACACCGGTTTGTAGAGGATAGAGGCTGCTAAAGGATTAGCGCCCCAATGCCCGCTTCGGCGGGCTTCTTTATGCCCGCGATTTGTCCAGACCCCGCCTTGATCTACGGCGCCGCTCCCAGCCGCAGACCATTCCTGATCTGCAACACCTCCTCTTTATGGGCCGCGTAGCCTTCCGCCGAGCCGGCATACGACAACGACCACGCCAACTCGGGATTGGCCGCCGCCACCAGCGTCTGGGTCATGACGTGATTGCCGTTCTGGGTGATGGTGCACGTGGTTTCCATGGCTGGAATGTCGCTCAGCGTGCTGTCCTTCATCCGCGTGCAGACACTCTGAAAACCGCCGCGGGCAAAATTGACCTGAACCGCCTTGCGCATGGCCAGCAGCACGCCCTGTACGTTGACCGAATGGCCGGGCTGCAGCTGCGTCTGGGTCAGCTCCACGACCATGGCCGGATCACCGTTCTGATCGTTTTTGACCGCACGCTGTCGTAGTTGCACGGCGGGCTGGCCTTCGCTCGCCGGCGGCTGGGGCAAGGCTTCAACGTCCCAGCCTTCGGGCCAGATGATCATGGCGTCAGCTGAAGACGCGACGCCCGGAATCATCAGCACGAAACAGAAAGCAACGCGGGCGCATGAGCGCAATAAGAGATGCATGGGCGGTACCTGAAGGTCGAGCCGCAAAGTGTGGGCTGGTCATGCAGTGTCTACAAGCCGGAAGCCGCGTTTTATGCGCCTTCGGTTTGGCGCGTCAGCCATGAGCCCGTATCATTACGCAACATTTTAGCGTTAACCCGGAGACAACCATGAGTCTGCACGACCTGAACACTTTCCCCGGCGTCACGGCCACCCCGGACGCCTCGACCGCACAATTCGTGTTCAACCACACCATGTTGCGGGTCAAGGACGCCACCGCTTCCCTGGACTTCTATACCCGCGTGCTGGGCTTCAGCCTGGTGGAAAAGCGCCACTTCGCGGAAGCCGAATTCAGCCTGTACTTCTTGGCGCTGGTCGACAAAGCACAGATCCCGCAGGACGACGCCGAGCGTAACGTCTGGATGAAAGGCATTCCCGGTGTCCTCGAGCTGACCCACAACCACGGCACCGAGAAAGACCCTGAGTTTTCCTATCACAACGGCAACACCGACCCGCGCGGCTTCGGTCATATCTGCATCTCGGTGCCGGACATACACGCCGCCTGTGCGCGCTTCGAAGAACTGGGCGTGGACTTCCAGAAACGCCTGACCGACGGCCGCATGAAAAGCCTGGCCTTCATCAAGGACCCGGATGGCTACTGGGTCGAAATCATCCAGCCAACGCCGGTAACGGGCGAGTAATCACGCTCGATCAGTGGGACCGGCCTTGATAGGGACAGGACTGGCGTTGACGCCGACCGTAGGACTGGCTTTAGCCGGGAAGGCGTCGGAGGTCACACCGCAAAATTGTGGGTGTTCACGCTGGCCTCTTCCCGGCTGAAGCCGGTCCCACTAAAAGCATCGCGTGCATGCAGTGAGGGTGGCTGCGACCGCGACCGTAGGGCTGGCTTTAGCCGGGAAGGCGTCAGGCGTCACGCCGCAAAATTGAGGGTGTTCACGCTGGCCTCTTCCCGGCTGAAGCCGGCCCCACTAAACGCATCGCGTGCATCCAGCTCTATTGGCTGCGACCTCGACCGTAGGACCGGCTTTAGCCGGGAAGGCGTCAGGCGTCACAACGCAAAATTGTGGGTGTTCACGCTGGCCTCTTCCCGGCTGGAGCCGGTCCTGCAATGGAAACCCGGCCGGCGTCACGCCGCTTCTATCACCTGATCCGTATCACCCAGATCCGCATAAATCTGCGCGTTCGACGGTTCAGGGGTAAACGTCAGCGCAATGTTCTGGCACTGCTGCTTAAGCTGTTGCAGCTTCAGCGGCCGGCTCAGGAAATAGCCCTGGGCTTCTTCGCAGCCGAAATCACGGACCAGGCTCATGCAGCGAAAGGTTTCGACGCCTTCCGCGACGGTGCGATAACCCAGTTCACTGGCCAGGTGCAGCACGGACCGGGCGATGATGCGGTTGCGCGGGTTGCTCTCCAGGTCCGTCACCAGGGATTTGTCCAGCTTGAGGATATTGGCCGGGATCTCGTGCAGATAGGCAAAGTTGCTGTAGCCCGCGCCGAAATCGTCGATGGCCACGTCAACGCCCAGCTCGCGAATGCGGGTGAGCTGCGCGATGACGCGTTTGTCGGCACGAATCCACTCGCCTTCGGTGATCTCGACTTCCAACCGTGCGGGTGCAACGCCGTGTTTTTCGCAGGCGCTCTGCAACGTCAGGGCGATGTCCAGGTCGGAGAAGTCCAGCGGCGACAGGTTGAGCGACAGCCGCACTTCATCGTCGATCCAGCCGCTGAGGTCGGTCAGCGCCCGGTCGATGACCCAGCGGGTCACGGTGCTGATCCTGCCGGCGCCCTCGATCAACGGAATGAACTCATCCGGCCCGATCTTGCCGAGCATCGGATGGGTCCAGCGAATCAGCGCCTCGACGCTGAGCAGGCGGCCATCCTGCAAGCTGAAACGTGGCTGGTACTCCAGAAAGATGTCGCCACTGACCAGCGCGTCGGCGAGTTCATTGAGCAGGGTCAAGGCGCGACGCTGGGCGCAATCCTCCGCCTCGTCATACGCCGCCCACGGCACCTGCCGATAGACGGCCCTGCCCGCCGCGTGGGTCGCTTTGCCCATGAGCGCAGCGGCGGAGTTCTGACCATCGTCACAGCACGCCAGCCCCACGGCCACCTGCTGATGGGTGAAAGGCTCGGTGATCACAGCCAACAGCATGCGAACCAGGTCATCCCGGCGAGAGCGCTCGCAGCTCATCTGCAGGCAGAAATCCAGGTCGCTGACGTGATACAGCTCAGCAATCCCATCCAGACGGCGACGCAGGCAGTTGGCCATATCGCGGCGCGTCTGTTGCGCATCCAGGTTGCTGTTCACGCTGACATCCGCAGCGCTCGCCATCGGCTGGGTGCGGATCACCACCATCAGCCGCACCTGACTCCCGGTGACCGCAACGTCCTGGGTGTCCAGCAAGAACTGCTGCAAATTCGGCAGGCGGCTGACCGGGTGGCGGTAGCGCATCGCCTGGCATTGTTCGACCTGGCCCATGACCAGTTGCGCAAAATCTTCGAGGACAGCCACTTCGTCGGGCTGAAGCGTGCGAGGGACAGTGTCGATCAGGCAAAAGCTGCCGAGCACATCACCGTGGTGATTACACAACGGGGCACCGGCGTAGAAACGGATGCCATCAGGCTGGGTGACCAGCGCGTTGTCGACAAAGCGCGGATCCAGGCGAGCGTCATTGACCACCATGACTTCGGCGTTCTGGATGGTGTAGCGGCAGAATGACTGCTCTATGGGCGTCTGACTCGCGTCAAACCCCACACGGCCCGGAAACCACTGCCGATCTTTTTCCACCAGGGACACCAGCACCGTCGGCACGCGAAAGTGCGCGGCAGCCAAGCGGCACAGGCGGTCGAAATCCTCGCTGTGAGCGGTTTCGAGCCATTGCAAAGCGTGAACCGCGGACAGGCGCTTCTGCTCAATTTCCAGCGAACAGTTCATGGCGTGCGCCCTCCGTTCTAAAAATACGGGTTAGATGATATCTCATGGCCATCATTGCCCGCTCAGGATCATGACGGGTGGTCAATGACCGACGATCAGGGGCAAAACAGAGTTCGGCTGAGCTGAGAAAGACTGATATCACAAAGACATCACTTAATCGGTTCAGTTCCAAAGCTGTACAAATATATATTGTTGTATAAGTTTTTATAAAGTTAATACGATACCGGCCGACAGATGGACTGGAGCGAGGCGCAATCAGCCATAGCGCCTTCTCCTCCCAGAGACGTCGTCACCGCACTCCGACCCGAGAAAAAGGACCGTTCTCACCGACAACAACCCAATCGCCCCGCTTCGGGGCTTTGAGAACAGTATGAATATTCTTTCCCCTGCCGTGTACCTGACCAACCGACTGCGCTTTCCTGCCAAATTCGCACTGCTCGCCATCATCGTTTTGCTCCCACTGGGGCTGTTGGGCGCGCGCCTGCTGCATCAGCTCAACGCCAGCATTGATAACATCCACTCCGAAGAAGTCGGCCAGCGTTACCTGATGGACGGCACCCCCGTACTGCGCCTGTCGATGCTGCAGCGGGCATTGACCAACCGCCTGCTCAGCGGGGATGAGACAGCCCAGGCTGACCTCGCCGCCAATCAGACCAAACTCCTGGATGCCTACACCAAGCTGGAAGCCACGGACCGCCAGTTCACCGTCGAGCTGGAAACAGCCGACCGCGTGCAGCGCCTGCGCTCCGGCGCAGAAGGGCTGATCAGCCAGACTAAAGCCGGTGCCGATCAAGCGACCCTGTTCGATGCATGGAGCGATCAGATGACCCAGACGCTGAACTTCATCTACTTCATCTCCGCCACCTCCGGGATGGTGCTGGACGAAGACTACGCCTCGCTGTTCCTGATCGATCAGAGCACCCTGCGACTGCCACGCCAGATCAACGTCGTCGGCCAGTTGCGCGGTCTGGCCAGTGGTCTGCATGAAGGGCAACCGCTGACCGACGCCACCCGTGGCACGATCAAATCGCTGCTCAAGCAAGAAACCCAGATTCGCCAGGAGCTGCTGCAGAGCCTCAACCTGCTGCGCCGTAAGGAAACAGCCCTCGCCGATCGCATCCAGTCCCCCGTCAGCAGCGGGCTGTCCAGCCTGGACAGCTTTCGCAGTGACCTGCAAACCTTGATCACCTCACCACAGAACACCATCACCGGGATGCAGGGCCTGCCGACCAAAGGCAACGCCGTGGTGGCCGAGCTGTATAAGGCGCAGGACGCCTTGCAGGCAGCGCTGTCGGCGGTGCTGGAACAACGGGTTCACGACAAGTCGGCCGAACGCACCGCCATGCTGGCGATGTTCGCCATCGCCGGTCTGCTGCTGATTTATGCGTTCAGCGGTATCTATAGCGCGATGCGCCAAGCCATGGAAGCCATGTTGAGCGCCACCCGTCGTATCGCCCAAGGCGACCTCACCGCCCGTGTCAACGTGGCGGGCAAAGACGAAATGGCCGACATCGGCACCGGCTTGAATCACATGGTCCAGGCGTTTGGTGAATCCCTCGCCCAGGTCGAGCGCAGTTCGCGCTCGGTATCCGACGCCGCGACCCGCCTGAGTGCATCCATCGACCGCGCCAAAGTGTCGATGAACGCCCAGCAAGGCGAAACCGAGCAGGTTGCCACCGCCATCAACGAAATGACCGCCAGTGTCGCCGACGTCGCCCAGAACACCGAAGGCGCGGCGCGTGCAGCGGAACAGGCCAGCCAGGCATCCGGCAAAGGCCTGGGCGTCATGCAGCAGACCCGCCAGACCATCGAAGCACTGGCCGGCGAAGTCGACCTCAGTGCGCAAAAGGTCGCGGCCCTCGCGCTGCACAGCCAGGAGATCGGCGGGGTCATTGAAGTGATCCGCAACATCGCCGACCAGACCAACCTGCTTGCCCTCAATGCCGCCATCGAAGCCGCCCGCGCCGGTGAGCAGGGCCGTGGCTTTGCTGTGGTCGCGGATGAAGTGAGAACCCTGGCTTCACGCACGCAGAACTCCACCGCGGAAATCCAGCGGATCATCCAGCAGCTGCAACTGGCGACCAACGCGGCCGTTGACCAGATGAAAGCGGGCAAGGACCGGGCGCAGGATTGCCTGAGCTCGGCCGATCAGACGTCCTCGAGCCTGAACGCGATCAACGAAGGCGTCGAGTCGATCGTCGGCATGAACACCCAGATTGCCAGCGCTGCCGTGCAGCAGCACGCCGTGTCCGAAGACATCAACCGCAACGTCACCGAGATCCGCAACGGCACCTTCGTGTTGATGGAAGGCATCGAGGACAACGCGGTAACGGCGGACGAACTGTCGCTGCTGGCCGGCGAACTGCGCACCGTGGTCGGCCGTTTCAAGCTCTGAGAACAGGGCGCGCGGCGTAAATCCCGCGCGCCCTGCCCTGTCATCGCTCAAGGCATCTGGGCTCCCGCCACCGCTACGTACACCGAATACAACGACGTATTGGCGGTGATGAACAGGCGGTTGCGCCGCGGGCCGCCGAAGGTCAGGTTGGCGACCTTCTCCGGCAGGCGGATCTTGCCCAGTAACGTCCCGTCGGCGGCGAAGCACTGAACGCCGTCGCCGGCACTGGTCCAGACATTGCCCAGCACATCCACGCGCATGCCGTCCGGCACGCCCGGCTCAATCACCGCAAAAACCCTCGACTGCCCCAGCTCGCGCCCATTGATCACCTCGAACGCGCGGATGTGGTGGGGGCCATCGGGGTCGTGGGAGCGACCGGAATCGGCGATGTACAGGGTCTGCCCGTCCGGGGAGAAGGCCAGGCCGTTGGGCTGCACGAAATCATTGGCCATGCAGGCGATCTCGCCGCTGTACGGGTCGATGCGATACACATGGCGGCCCGGCTGCTCTTCTTCGGCCTGATAGCCCTCGTAATCGGTGAGGATGCCGTAGCTGGGATCGGTGAACCACACCGCGCCATCGCGATGCACCACCACGTCATTCGGCGAGTTCAGACGCTTACCTTCGAATCGCTCGGCCAGCACCGTGATCGACCCGTCCGGTTCGGTGCGGGTGACGCTGCGGGTGCCGTGCTCGCAGGTAATCAGCCGGCCCAGCAGGTCGCGGGTGTTGCCGTTGGCAAAATTCGACGGCGTGCGGAAGGTCGACACCCCCTGCTCCGGGGTCCAGCGCAGCATGCGCTGGTTGGGGATGTCGCTCCACAGCAGGTACCCGCCGTCGTTGAACCAGACCGGCCCTTCGGCCCAGCGGCATTGGTCGTACAGGCGTTCGAGCTGGGTGTTGGGCAGAATCAGGCGATGGAAACGCTTGTCATGGCATTCGTAGAGGTCGTCGGACACGGGGTCGATCCTTAATTCAGGCGCGGGCATTTTTGCGTCCGCTGACAGCGGTAATCACCGCAATGATGATCAGGCCGGTGAGGATCAGCCGCACCCCGGCACTGGCGCCGAAGGTGTTGAGCATGCTCACCAGCAGGTAGAGAAACAGCGACGCGCCCCAGATGCCCGGCACGTTGGAAAACCCGCCGGCCACCGAGGTCCCGCCGATCACCACCACGGCGATGGACGCCAGCAGGTATTCCTCGCCCATGCCCAGCGACGCGCCCCCGGAAAACCCGGCCAGGGTCAGGCCGCACAAGCTGCCGAACACCGCGCAGAGCACATAGGTGGCGAAGCGCATGCGGCCGACACGAATCCCCGCCAGTTCAGCGGCGCGGGCGTTCTGCCCGATGGCCAGCACCGAACGGCCGTAACGGGTGCGGGTCAGCACGTACCCCATCAGCACCGCCACCGCGATCACCACAATGGCGAGATACGGCACGCCGAACACGCGGCCCGTGGCGAAGGTGTAGAACCCTTCCGGCGGCGGCACCCGCACGCTGCGGCCATAGGCAATGGCCAGGGACTGTAGGATGAAACTCGCCGACAGCGTCGCGATGATCGGCGGAATGCGCAGCAGGCGGATCAACGCGAAATTGCCACAACCCACCAGCACGCCGATGCCCAGCACGCCGATCACGCCCAGCCAGATGTTCGCGTCCTGGCCGTCCATCAGTTTCATGCCCAGCGCGCCGCTGAGGGCGATGTTGGCCGGGATCGACAGGTCGATGTTGCCCGGCCCGGTGCTGATGACGAACATCTGGCCGATGCCGACAATCGCAAAAAACGTCGAGAACGCCAGCGCGCCAGACAGCAAAGCGCCTGCGCCCTGCCCGCCGGTGAACACCAGCGTTGCCACCCAGATCAATAACGCCGCGAGAAATGACCAGAGCCACGGCTTGCCGCGCAGCGCTGCAAGGGATGAAGTGCTCATAGCGGACGTACCTCCAGACGATTGACCGCCGCACGCAGCGCCAGCACGAAAATCAGAATCGCGCCCTGGGCGCCGATCTGCCAGTCAGGCGAGATGCGGATGAACGACAGCAGCGAACCGGCCAGCACCAGGGTCAGCGCGCCGAGCACCGCGCCCATGGGCGACACGCGCCCGCCGACGAATTCGCCGCCGCCGAGAATCACCCCGGCGATGGACAGCAGGGTATAACGCAGGGCGACGTTGGCGTCGGCCGAGGTGGTCAGCCCCACCAGAAACAGCCCCGACAGCACACCGAAGCTGCCGGCCATGGCGTACATCGCCACTTTGATGCGCAGCAGCGACCAGCCGGCCTTGGCGATCGCCAGCGGATTGCCGCCGGCGCCGCGCAGCACCACGCCGACCGTGGAGCGCATCAGGAAAAAGTGCATCGCCAGCCCGAGCACAATGCAGACGATGATCGCCAGCGGAATCAGCGGCGGCTTGATCCGCACCAGCGCCTGCAGCCATTGCGGCGCCGTGCCGCCGGGCGACGGCAGCAGCAGAATCGCGCCGCCGACCCAGATGAACGACATGCCCAGGGTGACGACAATCGACGGCAGGTTGCGGCTGTGGATCAGCGCGCCGAGCAAGGCGTACACGCCCACGCACCCGGCCAGCGCCAGCCAGCCGAGGAACGGGTGCTGATCGAGCAGCGTCACCGCCACGCAGGCGACGAAGCTGATGAAACTGCCCATGGACAGATCAAGGTCGTTGACGCTGATGATCAGCATCTGCGCGATGGTTGCCAAGGCGATCGGCACCGCCAGGTTGAGCATCAGGTTCAGGCCCATGTAGCTCATGGCCCGGGGCTGCATGATGAAGATGGTCGCCAGCAACACCACCAGCGACACCGCCGGCAAGGCGGCGCGGAGCATGCGGGCACGGCGCGCGGCGTTGTTGCGCGTCGCGACGGGGGCGCGGGCAACGGAATTCAACGAGGCATTCATGGGGTTTCCTCGGCGAAGGAGCTGCGCAGGATGCGCTCCTCGCTCAATTCACTGCGCGGCATGTCGAGCACGGCCTGGCCGTCGCGGAAGACATACACGTGATCGCAATAGGTCAGCTCTTCCAGCTCGGTGGTGTACCAAATGAACGTGCGGCCGCGGGCCGCCTCCTCTATCAGAATCGAATACACCTCGCGCTTGGTGCCGACGTCGACGCCGCGCATGGGGTCGTCCATCAGGATGATCTGGCTGTCGGACGCCAGTGCCCGGGCAAACAACGCCTTTTGCTGGTTACCGCCGGACAGCGACAGGATCGGATTGCGCATGTCAGGGGTGCGGATGCCCATGCGCTTCATCCAGTCATCGGCCATCGCTTGCTCGGCGTCAGGGTTCAGCAGCACGCCGCGCTTGAGCTGGTTGAGTGAGCCGATGGTGATGTTTTCGCCGATGGACCACAGCGCAAACACGCCGTCGGTCTGGCGGTCGCCGGCGACGAAACTGGCGCCGGTACCGTGCTTGACGCAGTCGCGCAGCACCTGGGTCAGTAACTGGCTCTGGCCGTGCCCGGCCAGCCCGGACAGCCCGACGACCTCGCCGGCAAACGCCTGCACCGAGCGGCCATCGGCCTGACGCGCCGGGCGCTGTTGCACGCGGGGAATGCCCTGCTCACGTCGGGAGGCGAAAGCTTGTACTGCCTGCTGCTGTTCGCGGGCCGTGCCGCCCATGACTTCCACCAGCGAATCGTGGGTGAAGTCGCGCGCGGCGCGGGTTTCAACGATCCTGCCGTCACGCATCACCGCGATGCGGTCACAGGTGCCGAGCATTTCGCCGAGGATGTGACTGATCAGCACGATGCTGCCGCCGCCCTCGACGAACCGCCGCACATGGCGCAACAGCTGCTCGGCGACACGGGCGTCGAGGGATGAGGTGGGTTCGTCGAGGATGATCAGATCGAGGCGCTCATCGACATTGATGAACGCCCGGGCGATTTCCACCATCTGCCGCTTACCGATGGACAGGTCAGCGACGATGTCATCGGCTTCGATGCCGTGGCCGGGGAAAATTTGCTCCAGCATGGCTTCGATCAGCGCACCGGCCCGACGCCGCCAGCCGAAGCCGCGCAGGGCCGGTGACATCAGCCGGGTGTTCTCAGCCACGTTGAGGTTCGGGCACAGCGACAGCTCCTGAAACACGCAGCGAATGCCGTGCTGCCGCGCCACTTGCACCGAATAGCCTTCGCGCAGGTCGCGGCCTTCGATTAACAGTTGGCCGCAGTCGGCGGCCAGGGTACCGGCGAGCACTTGCATCAGGGTCGACTTGCCCGCGCCGTTATGGCCGATCAGGCCCAGGCATTCGCCGGCGCGCACGCTCAGGTCGACGTCACTCAGGGCGCGCACGGCGCCGAACGATTTGCCGGCGCCCGCGAAGGCCACCCGCACAGGTCCATTTGCGTTCATGGTCGGAATTCCTTGGCGGGCCGCAGGCAGCGCGGCCTGCTTTGCTTACATGGACAGGCTCACAGGGGAAAGCTCACTGGGGCGCGGCGGGCTTGAGCCTGGCGACGTCGTCGACGCTGTAGGTCTCGCTGACGATCCCGCCCTTGGGCAGGTCCTTCAGGCTGGCGTCGAGGGTCTGCTGGGTGACGGTGACCGCAGGCGACAACAGGTCATGGGGCATCTGCTTGCCGTCGAGCAACTGCTGCGCGACATAGAACGCCAGGCTGGAAATACTCGGTCCGCTGCTGATGGAGAAGCTCTGATAGCCCTGGGCGTCGCTTTGCTTTTTCCACCAGCTCAGCTCTTCTTCGCGGTTGCCAAAGATGATCGCCGGCAACGGACGGCCTGCCGCGACAAAGGCTTGGGCAATGCCGACGCCTTCGCCGCCCTGGGTCACCACGGCGTCGACTTTCGGCAGGCTGGGCAGCACGCCGGAAACGGCTTTCTGCGCGACGGTTGGTGACCAGTTGCCGTTCACCTCGCCGACCACTTTCAGGTTCGGGTGTTTCTGCGCGCCGCCGGTGATGCCGGAGTGAATGCGCTCGTCCACCGACACGCCGGCCAGCCCGCGCACTTCCAGCACATTGGCGCCCTGGGGGAAGCGCCCGGCGAGGTAGTCCATCTGCTCGATGCCGGTCTGCTTGAAGTCCATGGAGATGCGGTACGCGCAGGGTTCGGAAACGGTGCCGTCGAAGGACACGACAATGATCCCGGCGTCACAGGCCTGCTTCACCGCGCCGTTGAGGGCCGTTGGCGACGAGGCGTTGATGACGATGGCGTCGTAACCCTGAAGGATCAGGTTCTGGATTTGCGCGGCCTGCTCGGTGGCCTGGTTTTCCGCGGTGGTGAAACTGTCAGCCGACGCGATCAGGCCATCCTTGACGGCTTTGTCGGTGGTCTGCTGCCAGCTGGCGAGCATCAGTTGGCGCCAGGAGTTGCCGGCGTAGTTGTTGGAGAGCGCGATCTTCTTGTCGGCCGTATCGGCGTGGGAGGCGACGGGCAGAGCCATCAGGGGCGCCACAGCCAGTGCGGCACACAGCAATGAACGGCGTAGCGGATGACGACGACTTTTCATAGTTGAACCCTTGTTATTTTTATGGGGGCTGCAGGGTGGCCGACGGCGTCGGTTGCACCTTATTACGAACAGTACGCGGCGAGTCTGCACTGGCCGGTGAAGAGCGTCAGTGGTCAATCGTGCAGACCTGATGCGGGATCCCGCAAGCGACCTGCAGGATCCAGCGTTCTTTTTGCTGCACAGGGGCCATAATGCCCGGACTGCATCCCTGTTCGTTTACAAAAAGTGTTCTATCCAGACAATAAAAACAGGTTGGAGCCCATGGCACAGCGACCGCACACCCTTGCCGAAGACGTGCTGCATCATTTTCTCGGTATTTCCCGCGCCCTCGCCGGCCAGCTGGATTTCCAGTCGATGATCGACGCCGTCTCCCGGGAAATCAGCCCGATTCTGCCCCACGACCACCTCGACGTGTGCCTGTTCATGCTCGACGGCCGCGAGCACATCACCTATGAAAGCGGCGTGCACACGCTGTGGGGCGATGTCGCCCAGCCGATGCCGGTGCACACCAGCCCGATCCGCGCCGTGCTGTTGGGCGAGCAGGCGTTTCTGTTGACCCACGACGCCATGAACGACGCACGCTTCGCCTTCCCCGGCGCCGTCAACCACCCGATTTTCGACGCCCGCCTGCGCAGCCGCTTGCACGTGCCTCTGCGCGCGCGGGGCGAAATCATCGGCGCGCTGAGCTGCTCAAAACACACCGAGCATTTCTACACCCTGGACGACGTGCGCCACACCCAGCACGTCGCCGATCTCCTGGCCTCCTACGTGTACGCCCTGCGCCAGACCGAGCAGGCCAAGCAACTGGCAATCGCCGAAGCCCAAGTGCGTGCGCGGGAGGAAGGTCTGCGCCAGGGCGCGCTGCGTCTGACCGAAGAGCTGGAGCGCGAACGGCAGCGGGTGGGCATGGACTTGCATGACCAGACCCTCGCCGACATGACCCGCCTGCACCGGCGCATCGCCCGCCTGCAAACCCTGCCCAGCGTGCCGGGCGAGGACTTGCGCGGGATTGCCCGGGCCCTCAAGGACAGCATGCAGGAGCTGCGACAGCTCATTGATGCGGTCAAGCCGACGGTGCTGCAGCTGTTCGGCTTTGAAGAAGGCGTTGAAGACCTGTTGCGGCGCAGCGTGCGCGACAGCGGCCTGAGCATCGAAACGCGCCTGCAGGACAGCACCGACGGCATGGGCGACCGCTTGCCCGAGTCGGTGAAAGTCGCGGTGTTCCGCATTATTCAGGAAGCGGTGAACAACGCGATCAGGCACGCGATGCCGGACAGTATCGTCATCCACATCAGCCACACAGGCGGTCTGTTGCAACTGACGATTGACGATGACGGCCTTGGGTTGGACGTGGGCAATGGTTTCAACAGCGGCGGCATTCAGAACATGCAGGTGCGCGCGCAACTGATGGCGGCGCAGTTGTTTATCGAACGCGGGCCCGACGGGCGAGGCACCCGGGTAAGGGTGTGCCTGCCGCTGGCTGATCTCGCCATCGTTGATGAGGCAGCAGCTGTTTGCGCGCCTGCGTTTTTAACGGAGACGCTATGCAAGTCCTGCTGATTGAAGACGACCCGGTGCACCGGGCGTTCCTGCGCGAAGTGATCGAAGTGGCCCTGCCGGAATGCACGCGCTTGCTGGAGGCCGAAGACGGCCGGATCGGCGAGCAAATGTTTAGTCAAAGCCCGGTGGACGCGGTGGTGATGGACCTGCAGATGCCCTGCCGCACCGGTGTCGAAGCGGCCAAGACCATTTGGCGGCAGCAGCCGGACACGTCGATTCTGTTCTGGTCGAATTACTCGGACGAGGCGTACGTGCGGGGTATCGCGCGGATCGTTCCCCAGGGCGCGGCCTACGGTTATATCCTCAAGACCGCTTCGGAAGAGCGCTTGCGTCTGGCGTTGCGGGGATTGTTCATCGAGCAGCAGTGCGTGATCGACCGCGAGATTCGCGGCGTGCAGCTCAAGGCCCACGATCAGTTGTCCGGGCTGAGTGATGGCGAATACGAGGTGCTGCAAGACATCGCCCTCGGCCTGACCGACCGCACCATCGCCACCCGCCGCAACCTGTCGCTGCGCAGCGTGCAGAACCGGCTGCAGCAGCTGTACGAAAAGCTCGGCGTCTATCAGCCCGATGCGGCGGGTGAGCGCAGCACCGCCTTCAACCTCCGCGCCCGCGCCGTCAACGTCGCCCTGCTCCGCCGCCTGCTCAACCGCACCGCGCTGGAACAGGCCGAGGCCGAACTGCAACTGTGGCTGAAGAACCCGGCGCGGCATCGGTTTGGAGGGGACTGATTTATTTACAGCGCTTCACCGTAAATTAATCTGTCCCCGGAGTGCGCGGTGCGGCTGAGAGAAGATCAAGGGCGTCTGCCTGGGGGCAGACTGTTTCGCCTTCGGCGAGTTACTTGGAAAAGCACCCCAAGTAACCAAGGGTGCTTGCTCTCGGTTGGGCCCTTCCTTCGTCAGGGTTCCTTCACTCCGGTCAGCCTGCACCAAAGTCGCGTTTTGCGGTGCTTGAACTACCGCGGAGAAGATCAAAAGCAGATCAAAGGCTTCCCGGCTGAAGCCGGTCCAACGATTGGACCGCGTGCTCTCGCGTGATCGTTCCCATGCTCCGCGTGGGAATGCATCCTGTGACGCTCCGCGTCACCTCCCCCGGCCTGAATGAGCGTCGTCTTCGGGACGCGGAGCGTCCTGGGCTGCGTTACCACGCGGAGCGTGGGAACGATCATGTCGGCGCCTGAGCTGGCCTCTTCCCGGCTAATGCCGGTCCTACTAAGCAATCGCATACACCCAGAGGGATGGGCGCCGACTGTACAGACCGTGTGAAAACCAGCTACTCAGCAGCTAACCAAAAAAAATGCCCCGATCA
>LIDZ01014242.1_pt14 | contig 49832 bp, 46 predicted proteins | sample 644651 | NCBI WGS metagenome assembly LIDZ01 (sample SAMN03856242, study PRJNA289617) | food metagenome | isolation source: wine grapes on drying loft during traditional withering process | host: Vitis vinifera cv. Corvina | place: Italy: Gargagnago di S. Ambrogio di Valpolicella | collected 2014-01 | reverse complement strand
GAAGCCGGTCCCACGGGATCACCGCATGCTCATGTAGGACTGGCTTTAGCCGGGAATGCGTCGGGTGTCGCGCGGCGGAATCGTGGGTGATCTCGCGGGCCTCTTCCCGGCTGAAGCCGGTCCCACGGAATCACCGTGTGCGCTTGGTGGGACTGGCTTTAGCCGGGAATGCGTCGTGTGTCGCGCCGCGGAATCGAGGGTGATTTTGCTGGCCTCTTCCCGGCTGAAGCCGGTCCCACGGGATCACAGCGTGCGCTTTGTAGGACTGGCTTTAGCCGGGAATGCGTCGTGTGTCGCGCCGCGGAATCGAGGGTGATCTCGCTGGCCTCTTCCCGGCTGAAGCCGGTCCTACTCGGACCAGTCAAATAGTCCCGACCCGATCCGATCCGATCCGATCCGATCAATTCTGCCCATGGCCTTCGGCCAGAAAGTCCTCGCGCACCAACCCGTGCCGCTGCATTTTTTCATTCAGCGTACGGCGGGGCAGTTGCAGTTCGTGCATGACCGCTTTGATGTCGCCCCTATGCCGTCGCAACGCCGAGCGAATGCAGTGCGCTTCGAACGCTTCCTGCTGCGCCACCAGCGATTGCCCCATCGGGTTCTCTTGCGCAGCGGGACCGTCCAGCCCCAGCACCTGGCGCTCGGCCGCGTTCGCCAACTCGCGCACGTTCCCTGGCCAGTCGTGGCTGAGCAGATGGCTCAGTTGTTCCCCGCTCAATACCGGCGCGTCGCGGCCGAGGCGCTCCGCCGCAGTCCGCGAGAAATGGCTGAACAGCATCGGGATGTCTTCTCGCCGCTCGCGCAACGGCGGCAGGCGCAATTCCGCGATGTTCAGCCGATAGGCCAGGTCTTCGCGGAAACGCCCGGCCCTGGCTTCGTCCAGCAGATCGGGCTTGGTCGCGGCAATGATGCGCACATCAATGTCGATGCTCTGGTTCGAACCCAGTCGCTCGATCCGCCGCTCCTGGATCACCCGCAGCAGCTTGACCTGCTGCGCCAGCGGCATGCTTTCGATTTCGTCGAGGAAGACCGTGCCGCCGTGGGCGTACTCCAGTTTTCCGATCCGCTTGCCCTGGGCGCCGGTGAACGCGCCGCTTTCGTGGCCGAACAGCTCGGCTTCGAACAACTGCTCCGGGATCGCCGCGCAGTTGACCGCAACGAACGGCTTGTCTGCCCGCGGACCGAAGTCATGGAGGCAACGCGCGACCATTTCCTTGCCACTGCCGGTCTCGCCGCGAATCAGCACATTGACCGGCAGTTGCGAGAGGTCCAGGACCTGCCGCCGCAATGTCTGCATCGCCGGCGACATCCCCAGCAGCGTGGCATCGAGCCGCGAGCGGTTATCCGCCCGTTCATGCAGCGCGCGGTTTTCCAGCACCAGCGCGCGCTTCTCGAAGGCCCGCCGCAAACTGCCGAGCAGGGTTTCAGGGGTGAACGGCTTTTCGAGAAAGTCATAGGCGCCGTCGCGCATGGCGTCCACGGCCATTGGCACGTCGCCGTGGCCAGTCAGCAAGATCACCGGCAGATCGCGATCCCGCCGTTGCAACTCGGCCAGCAACTGCAAGCCATCCATGCCGGGCATGCGCACATCGCTGAGGATCACGCCGGGAAAGTGCTCGGGCACTTGCGCCAGGCATTCCTCGGCACGGCTGAACAGACGCACCTCGAACCCGGAGAGCGAGAGCCATTGCTCCACCGCTTCCCGGATGGGCGCTTCGTCGTCCACCACGATTACCGCGTTCAGCATGGGGCGTCGGCCTCCGGGGCCTGGGTCAGGCAGAAGAAAAACCGCGCGCCGTTGTTGACGTTTTCGGCGCTGAGCCGACCGCCCAGTTCATGCACGATGGCGAACGAAACCGCGAGCCCCAGCCCCAGGCCATCGCCCACCGGTTTGGTGGTGAAAAACGGATCGAATACGTTAGCCAAGTGTTCTTCGGCAATCCCGCCGCCACTGTCGATGACGGAAACGCACCAGTGCTCGCCGGTTGCGTCGATGCGGATTTCCAGACGCCTGAGCGGTTTATCGCCCATCGCGTCCAAGGCGTTGCGCATCAGATTGATCAGCACCTGTTCCAGCCGAATCGCGTCACCGCGCACCCAGGCCGGACGCGTGAGGTCGAGCACGCAGCTGACGCGCTCTTCGCGAATCCGCGCATCCAGCAACAGCAGCGCCTGATCGACCACGGTGGCCAGATCAAGGCGCTCGCGCAGGCCGCTGGGGCTTTTACGGGCGAAGGTTTTCAGGTGGCCGGTGAGCGCGGCCATGCGCGTCAGCTGCTGATCCAGCAGGCTCAACGCCTTGTACGCATCGTCGACACGGCCATGCTCCAGCAACAAACGCAGGGTCGCGAGCTGCATGCGCTGCGCCGTCAGCGGCTGGTTGATTTCGTGGGCGAGGGCGGCGGACATCTGGCCGAGCGCCGCCAGCTTGGTCGACTGCACCAGACCGTCCTGCGCGGTGTGCAGGTCGCGCGTGCGCTCTTCCACCAGACGCTCAAGCTCTTCGCGACTGCGCTGGCGCACCCGGGCAAGGCGCCAGCGTTGATACAAAAACAGCCCGAGGAACACCAGGGTCAGCCAGATGCCTGCCGCCGCCAGACCTGCATTGCGCGCGTCTTCGCTGGCGGGCTGCGGTTTACGCAGCAGGTGCAGCGTCCAGCCCTCGGTCGGCAGCGGCATCGACTGCCACAAGAAATCCGCCTGCTCGTTGGGGGCGTCAACGCGGCTGAGGTGGCTATTCTCGCCGAACGCAAGCAGCGGCTCCTGATGCAAGGGCGTCAACGGTTGCTTGTCGTACTGACGCGTGCTCGCCAGTTCGGCGCGCTCTTGCTCGTTCAGCGGTCGCAGGGCCCGATAGCGCCAGCCCGGCTGATTGGCGATGAAGACGATGCCCTTGGCGTCACTGACCAGCAGCAGGTCATCGTTTTGCGCCCAGGTGTGTTCCAGGTCCGGAAACTCCAGCTTGACCACCATGGCCCCGATGAACTGCCCGGCCTCGTCACGCACCGCGTTCGACAGGAAGTAACCCGGGATGCCGCTGGTCACGCCGACGGCATAAAAGCGCCCGACGCCGTTGGCGCGGGTTTGCGTGAAGTAGGGGCGGAAGCCGTAGTTGTGACCCACATAGCTGCTCGGCAGACGCCAGTTGCTCGCGCCGACGGCAAGGCCGTTACGGTCGAGCAGTTCGAGGGTGGAGGACTGGGCAGCGCCGTTGATCTGCTCCAGTTTGAGATTGAGCGCCTGGGTGGTGTCGGCGCTGACCGGGCCGCTCAGCGCCGCCCGCAGTTGCGGATCAAGGGCCAGAACGGCCGGCAGTGCCCGATAGCGTTCGATCAGGGTTTGCAGCGTATTGGCGTAGAGCGCCAGACGGTCCCTGGAACGTTCGGCATCGTCTTCCAGGGCATGCCGCTGAGCCTGATGCATCGCCAGCGTCGCCGCGATGGCGGCACCGGCGGCACCGGCGAGGATCAGCAACACGTAGAGCACAAGGCGGACGGAACGGGGCATGGGCATGACCTCCTTTCAGTGGCTGGCGCATTCGCCCCGGATTCCTGCCTTATAGCAAGTTAAACGTCGTCTCTTTCACGTTCTCCGAATCCAGGCCGATCATCAGCTTGAACTCGCCCGCCTCGGCCGCGTACTTCAGCGACGGGTTGAAGAACTTCAAGTCTTCTTCGGTCAGGGTGAAGCTCACGGATTTCTCTTCGCCGGGGTTCAGCATGACCTTCTGAAAGTTCTTCAGCTCTTTCACCGGGCGGCTGATCGACGCGGCGACGTCGCGCAGGTACAGCTGGACCACGGTCTCACCGGCGACCTTGCCGGTGTTCTTGACCATGACGCTGGCGGTCAACTTGTCCTTGCGGGTCATCTTGTTGATCGACAGGGTGATGTCCGAGACGCTGAACTGGGTGTAGCTCAGGCCGTAACCGAACGGGAACAGCGGGCTGGTCGGCTCTTCGAAATAGTTCGAGGTGTAGTTCGAATCATTCGGGCGGTAGGGACGACCGGTGTTCAGGTGATTGTAGTAGGCCGGCACCTGACCCACGGAGCGGGGGAAGGTCATCGGCAGTTTGCCGGACGGGTTGTAGTCGCCGAACAACACGTCAGCCAGAGCATTGCCGCCCTCGGTGCCGAGGAACCAGCTCTCCACCATGGCGTCGGCCAGCTCGTTTTCTTCGCCCAGCGCCAGCGGCCGGCCGTTCATCAACACCAGCACCAGCGGCTTGCCCGTGGCTTTGAGCGCGCGGATCAGCTCCCGTTGACGGCCGGGGATCACCAGGTCGACACGGCTCGCGGCTTCGTGGGACATGTTGCGTGACTCACCAACCACTGCCACCACGACGTCAGCCTGCTGCGCGGCCTTGACGGCTTCGTCGATCATTTCCTGTTCCGGACGCGGATCGATGGCGATCTGGTCGTCCATTTTGTTCAGGTAGGTAATGGCGTGCTGATTGTCGGTGACGTTGGAGCCCAGTGCATAAATCAGCTTGGCCTTGTCGCCGACCGCCGCCGCAATGCCGTCGTAGGCATTGACGGTCTGACGCGCCAGACCGGCCGCCGACCAGCTGCCCAGCATGTCCATCGAGCTCTTGGCCAGCGGGCCGATCACGGCGATGGTGCCTTGCTTCTTCAGCGGCAGGGTGTCGTTCTGGTTCTTCAGCAGCACGATGCTCTTGCGCGCGACGTCGCGGGCTTCGGCACGGTGCAAACGATTTTCGGCGTTACGGTCGGCGGGGTCATCCACAGCCGCGCCGATGCGCAGGTACGGGTTGGCGAACAGGCCCATTTCCCACTTGGCGCCGAGCACTTCTCGCACGGCATTGTCGACTTCTCTCTCCGACACTTCGCCGCTCTTCACCAGCCCCGGCAGCTCTTCGCCGTAGGCTTTGTCGTTCATGCTCAGGTCGACGCCGGCCTTGATCGCCAGCTTGGCGGCTTCGCGGAAGTCCTTGGCTACGCCGTGGTCGATTAATTCCTTGATCGCGCCGTGGTCGCTGACGGTCACGCCTTTGAAGCCCCAGTCCCTGCGCAGCACGTCCTGCAGCAGCCAGGCGTTGGAGGTGGAAGGCACGCCGTTGATGGAATTGAGCGCGATCATCACGCCCCCTGCGCCAGCATCAATCGACGCGCGATAGGGCGGCAGGTAGTCCTGCTGCATGCGCACCGGGCTCATGTCGACGGTGTTGTAGTCGCGACCGCCCTCGACCGCGCCATACAGGGCGAAGTGTTTGACCACCGCCATGATGCTGTTGGGCGCCTGCATGCTGGTGCCCTGAAACGCACGGGTCATGGTGGCGGAGATGCGCGATACCAGATAGGTGTCCTCGCCGAACCCTTCGGAGCTGCGGCCCCAGCGTGCGTCGCGGGTAATGTCGACCATGGGCGCGAAGGTCATGTCCACGCCGTCGGCCGCCGCTTCGATCGCCGACACGCGACCGGTGCGGGTGATGGCGTTCATGTCCCAGGTCGACGCGAGGCCCAGGCTGATCGGGAACACCGTGCGCTGGCCGTGGACGACGTCGTAGGCGAAAAACATCGGAATCTTGTTGCGGCTGTGCCCGGCGGCGTCCTGCATGGCGCGGTTGTCCGGCAGCACGACGGAGTTGAACGTGCCGCCGATGCGGCCTGCGGTGATTTCCTTGAGAATTTCCGGCTTGGGCATTTCCGGACCGATGCTGATCAGGCGCAGTTGACCGATCTTCTCGTCTAGGGTCATTTGCTTCATCAGGTTGGCGATGAATGCATTTTTGGCTTGCAGCGTGGAAGCGGTGCCGACGCCGGTGGTGGCGTTTTCGGCCCAGGCGGACTGACTGACCAGGCCGATGACGAGACTCAGGAAACACAGCTTATTCATGAATGGTTTTCTCAAGGCGTCGCCGGCAACTCGCGCGTAATACCGGTCAGCCATTGTTATAGGTGTCTAACCTTTGGTTTTTATTGTCGTCAGGACGGCAACGTCGCTGAACTCCTGCCTCATATGAGCATCAGTAGCGCAACGAGTTTTATCTGATTGTGGCCCGGCAATCCAGAGCCCTGACAACGCGATGGGGCGGGATTATGCCGGGGATCGTCCGGTTTGGCTAAAGTCATGACTGACAGGACTAATTATTGATGAGTACAGGGAGCACGCACGCCATGCAAACAGAGCGTTATGACCACAGCCGGGGCAGTCGTTACAAATTGTCACTGGCCTTGATGATGCTGCTGACGACCCTGTTGTCCGGCTGCGGGATCAACAACATTCCGACCTACGACGAGCAGGTCAAGGCCGCCTGGGCACAGGTGCAGAACCAGTATCAACGCCGCGCCGACCTGATCCCCAACCTGGTGGAAACGGTGAAGGGCTACGCCAAACAAGAGCAGGACACCCTGACCGCAGTCATCGAAGCGCGGGCCAAGGCGACGTCGATTCAGGTAGACGCCAGCACCCTGAACGATCCGGCCAAACTCAAGCAGTTCCAGGACGCACAAGGTCAGCTGACCGGCGCATTGAGCCGCTTGATGGTGGTTTCGGAGCGCTATCCGGACCTCAAATCCAACCAGAACTTCCTTGCGCTGCAATCTCAGCTTGAAGGCACGGAAAACCGCATTGCGGTGGCCCGTCGCGATTTCATCACGGCGGTCGAGCGTTACAACACCGAGATCCGCACCTTCCCGGGCCGTCTGTGGCATACGGTGATGTACAGCGATCTGCCGGTGCGTCCGAACTTCGAAGCCACCGCCGCTGACGCTGACAAAGCGCCGCAAGTGAAGTTCTGATGGGACGCGCGCGCCGGGGAGTGCTGGTCGCGTTACTGGCGATGTCGGTGGGCATGTTTGCCCAATGGGCTCAAGCCGACCTCACGTTTCCGCCGCTGACCGGGCGCGTTGTCGACGCCGCCGGGATGATCGACGGCCCGAGCAAAGAGCATCTCGAACAGATGCTGCGCGCGCACGAAGAACTGACCACCGAGCAAGTGGTGGTGGTCACGTTGCCTGACTTACAGGGCTCAAGCATTGAGGACTACGGCTATCAGCTCGGTCGTCACTGGGGCATTGGCCAGAAGGGCAAAGACAACGGCGCCTTGTTGGTGGTCGCCCGCGACGAGCGCAAGGTGCGCATCGAAGTGGGTTACGGCCTGGAAGATCGTCTGACGGATGCGCAGTCCTCGGTAATCATCAATCAGATCATCACGCCGGCGTTCCGGCAGGGCGATTTCGTCGGTGGCATCAGCAAAGGTGCCGAGGCGATGGTTCAGGTGCTCGGCGGCGATCCCCTTGCCGAGCCGGCTGTCGGCGCTACCGGCAGTGCTGCGGCGAGTGAGGACCAAGGCGTCGACTGGAAAGTGACCCTGCTGTTTCTGGTGCTGTTCGTGGTCATCAGTTACATCAGCGCACGGTCCGGGCGGGGCAGGTCCATCGGCTCGGGTGGCGGCGGTGGATTTGGCGGTTTCGGTTCCGGCGGTTCCGGCGGCTTCGGTTCAGGAGGATCGGGCTCCGGCTCCGGCGGTATGCGCGGTGGCGGTGGTGGATTTGGCGGGGGCGGTGCCTCCGGTGGCTGGTAGTCGTTCGCTCAGGAAGGGTTTGCTTGCATGACATTGCTCAATAAAGACGAACAGCAGCGGGTTGCCCACGCCATTGAAACCGTCGAGCGTCAGACCGACGCAGAACTGGTGACGGTGCTGGCGGCCAGCGCTGATGACTACACCTACGTGCCGCTCATCTGGGCCGGGGTCGTCGCGCTGCTGGTGCCGGGGTTGATCAACCTGCTGACCGGCTGGCTCAGTGCCAATCACCTGCTGCTGGTGCAGGTTGTCACCTTCATCGTGGTAGCGCTGGTGTGCCGCTTGCCGGGCATCACCACGCGGCTGGTGCCTATTCGCGTGCGGCATTGGCGGGCGGGTAATCTCGCCCGTCGGCAGTTTCTCGAACAGAATCTTCATGCCACCGCCAATGGCACCGGCGTGCTGATTTTCGTCAGCGAGGCCGAGCGTTATGTCGAGATCATCGTCGACGACGGTATCGCGCGACGTGTGGACAACGAAGTCTGGCGCGCGATGGTCGAGACCTTTACCCGGCAGGTGAAGGACGGCCGGATTCTGGAAGGTTTCGTAGGGTGCATTCGTTCGTGCGGCGACGTGCTGAGCGAGCAGGTGCCCGTGACCCAGGCGCGCAACGAGCTGCCAAACCGGTTGGTGGTGCTGGAGTAGGGCCTCACGGCTGCCGACATGATCGTTCCCGCGCCCCGCGTGGGAATGCGTCTTCCGATGCTCCGCGTCATTTAATTGCACCTACTGCTTACGACCCGCCTAAAATAGCGCCTCGCATTTCTGCTCCCGAGGCGCTTTCCGATGTCCGTTACCGCACCCGCCACCGTTCCTGCGCAGGACCACCGCGCTCAGTTCCTGAGTCTGCTGGACACCTGCCTGACGCAAAATTCGCTGATCAAACTGGTGCTGGCCAAGTACGTCGGAAGTGAAGCGGAGTTGCAGCGGGTCATCATCAAGCCCGTCACGGTCAAGGATCAGCCTTGCCTGTCCTTCGTCTATCGCTACAAGACCCGCGACATCACCAAAAATCACCCCCTCGCCGAAGCGCAGACGCTGATCGCCAGCCTGCTGCCCGAGTCCTTCAAGAACGCTCATCTGCTGTCGCTCACCGATGAAGTGCAGCTGGAGTGCAGCAAGAAGGGCAAGAGCACGCTGTTCCGCAACAAGGCCCAGCAGGAACGCGAAGCCCCGACGGCCGAGCATGACCGCGAAAAGAAACGCTACCTGGAACTCAGCCGGCCGTTCCTGACCGACCTGGGCGTGACCAACAAGCAGCACGAGCTGATCCCGGCCATGTCGCGCAAGTGGAAGCAGATCAACAAGTTCATCGAGGTGTTCTCCCACGCCCTGGCGACGTCGCCGATCAAGCTGGACAAGCCGGTGACGGTCGCGGATTTCGGCTCGGGGAAGGGTTATCTGACCTTCGCCATCCACGATTACCTGCGCAACACCTTGCAGGCCGAAGGCAACGTCACCGGCGTCGAGTTGCGCGAAGACATGGTCACGCTGTGCAACAACGCCGCCGCGCAGCTGGAGCATCCGGGTCTGGTGTTCAAATGCGGTGACGTGCGTTCGGTGGCGCCCAGCGAACTGGACGTGATGATTGCCTTGCACGCCTGCGACATCGCCACCGATTACGCCATCCACACCGGCATCCGCTCGGGCGCCTCGATCATCATGTGCTCGCCGTGCTGCCACAAACAGATCCGCCTGCAGATCCAGAGCCCGACCCTGCTCAAGCCAATGCTGCAATACGGTTTGCACATGGGCCAGCAGGCCGAGATGGTCACCGATGCTTTGCGCGCGTTGCTGTTGGAGGCCTGCGGTTATGAAACCAAGGTCTTCGAGTTCATCTCGCTGGAGCACACCAACAAGAACAAGATGATCCTGGCGGTCAAACGCGCCACCCCGGCGGACCCTGCCGAACTGCTGGCAAAGATCCAGGAGCTGAAAGTGTTCTACGGGATTCAGGAGCAGTGCCTGGAGCGCTTGCTCCAGGCGGATGGCCTGCTCGGCTAAACGCGAGCGACGGCCACGGGTTTGGGTGCAATCACCGCCGTTTTGCGCCCGATGGCCAGCGTGACCACGACACCGGCGGCGAAGATCCAGGTCGTCGGGTCAATGTGCTCACCGAAAAACAGCGCCGAAAAGGCCATGGTGAAGAACAGCTGCACCAGTTGAATCTGGCTGACCCGCGCGATGCCGCCCATGGCCAGCCCGGCGTACCAGGCGAAGAATCCGATGAATTGCGAGAACAGCGACACGTACCCGAAGGCCCACCAGGTGCCGGGAGAAATCGGGCCCTGGTGCTGCCACGCCAGGTAGCTGACGGGCACGATCAATACCGGGATCGAAATGACCAGCGCCCAGCAGATGACCTGCCAGCCACCCATCTCCTTGGCCAGACGGCCACCTTCGGCATAACCCAGCCCACCGATCGCCACTGCGGCGACCATCAGTACATCACCGGCCTGAAGATTGCCGGCGCCGCTGATCAGCGCGTAACCCAGCACCAGAACGCTGCCCATGGCCGCGCAGGCCCAGAAGGCTTTCGACGGTCGTTCATGGGAAAGCCATGCGGCGTAGATGGCGACCAGCAGCGGTTGCAGGCCATTGACCAGTGCGCCGTGGGAGGCCGGCAGGGTTTTCATGGCCCAGGCCGAGAGCACCGGGAACCCGACGATCACTCCCAACGCCACGACCATGAGCGCCTTGAACTGCGCGCGGGTCGGCCATTTTTCTCTGCGCCAGAGCAGCAACGCCGCCGCCGGCACCGCCGCAAACAAGGCGCGGCCCAGCCCGTTGAGCAAGGGATGGATTTCCTGCACCACGATGCGGGTCATGGGCAGCGTCAGACTGAAGATCACCACGCCGATCAGTCCGAGGACCATGCCGGTGTTTTCACGAGAGGACATAGAAGGTCTTGCCTTGTTCTTGTGGGTGCGAAACGCGAGCTCATTCAGCCACAGAAGCGGAGTGGCGGCCCTTTACAGCTGCGTGCGGAATCGTCCGTACACTTCACCCGTTAATCCTCCGGCGCTCAAACCGGCCTCTTCCCGGCTGAAGCCGGTCCTACATTTGAATTGCGCGCATTCAGCGGGATTGGCGACGGCCGTATTTGTAGGACCGGCTTCAGCCGGGAAGAGACTGCACCCAGTGGGACGGGCTTTAGCCGGGAAGGGGGCGAGGGCGGAAATGCCGTTTTCGAGGATTTTGCGGCTGCGGACTGAATCGCTCTAAATGTTGGTGCAGAAGTTGAATGCAATGTTGCTGCAACAGTTAGAAGGTCAAATTGATGCCGTCGAATTCAGCCAGGAGAACCATCGTGTCGGTTATCGGAAAATGGGCGTTGCAGGGTGTCGTGGTATTCCTTTTCGCATGGCTGGCGACGGTGGCCGCTCAATGGTCGGGCAGCGTCGTGCACACGACGAGCAGCGACCGACTCGCCGCCCTCAGCAGCATGCGCCTGACCACCGAATCGGTCGCCACCAGCATCAATAAACAGACCCAGGGTGGGGCAGTGGTGGTGGGGTCGTTGTCGGAAGGTAACGAATAAAGGGCAGCGGCTGGGAAGATTGGAAGCGGTAAGCGGCTGGAGGACCGGACCTGAAGGGTCCGGTTCTTGTTTTTCCGTGCAGAGTTTGTCCTGGGGAAAAAATTTCTCTAGTATCCCGCCATGGCTACCGTACATAACAATCGCAACTGGAAGATCAAAATCTATCCGGACGACCACGCCCCACCCCATTTCCACGTCCAGACCCTGGCGGGGAGTCGCTCGTGCAAATTGATGGCTTAAGGGTCTTAGGCAAGGGCGCTGAGGGGAAGGCGCTGAAAGAAGCGCTGCAGTGGGCCAGGAGTCATACCCGCGACTTATGGCGGATCTGGTATGAGCAGAATCGGAGGACTTGAGACATGACCAGCAAATTACGCATCGCCGCTGCGCAACCTGTCGCGAACAGCCGCTCATTGATACTCGACTGGAACAACGGCAAGCGTCATACCGTAGATTTATCCGCCTACATCGACCAATTTGAAGCGCTGACGCCGCTGAAGGATGAAACGCTATTCGGCCAAGTGACTTTGGGTGGCTGGGGGTTTGACGTTTCGTGGGGCAATGACATCGAGCTGGCTGCGTCGACGCTTCACCGGCTGGCGTTGGAGCAGGCCGGTGAAGTCATGCCGACGCGAGACTTCAAACAATGGATGGAGAAGAACAACCTTTCTCTCTCGGCAGCGGCCCTCGAGCTGGGCTTTACGCGTCGAACCATTACTGCTTATAGCAGCGGTGCTGCACTTATCCCCAAGCACGTAGCTTTGGCCTGTCGGGGTTGGGAATATGAGCATTCACCGCGCTAACCCTCAGCTCTTCTTCAACTCCAGCGCTTCCTTCAATCGCGCCACCGGCACGGCCAGTGTCGGATCGCCCAGCGGGTGGGTGGTGGCGTTGAAAAATGTCAGCTCGATGTTCTGCCCTTCAAACAGTTCGCTGTAGCGGCGTTTCTGGTGCTGGATGAAGGCGTCACTGCGCGGCAGCACCGAGATGGCGATGGATTTGGGGCGGGCCTGGAGAATGGCGTTCAGGATGTGTCGATCCTGCTTGCCCAGCGAGTGGCCGAAGACGCACAGCGCGCCCTGATGCTGCGCCAGTTGGGCGTGGCAAAACGACAGATAGTCCGAGCCGCGAATGATCTTCATCTTTTCGTCGCTGCGGCCCTCGCAGACAAACAGCGGCACATCCTCCAGCGCGTTGATCGCGAAACTGCCCAGCAGCGTGCTTTCCGAGGACATCAGCTTGCGCGCCGTACCGTCGAAATTCTTCACCAGGTGCATGCCGCCGTGCAGATACAAGACGCGGGTGGCGTGGCTGTCGGTGCGGTGCAGGTTGAACATCGCATCGTCGTCGAACAGATCATCGAATGGCTGCGCGCCATGCATCGCCGCCCAGTACGCCAGCAGGTCGTAGTTGGTGGAATACACCGTCTGGTAGCGGCTCAGGGCGTCGCTGATCCTGGCGATGGTGGCCGCTTCCATCAGCCGCCACGGGATATGCGCCGAGCGGATGCCGTGAATCAGGGCTTCCTTGATCGCAAAATAGCGGTTGCGTGGCGATGACGAACCAATCGTCAGCGCCGCATTGACGCGCATGGCGACTTTCAAGCCGCTGAGCACCGGCTCGAAATTTTCCGTTTCCATGGATTTGAACAGCGCCAGCTCGGTGGCGCTCAGGGGTTTGTTGCGCGTGGTCTGCGCGAGCTCGAACAGCGAGTCATAGGCGAAGTTCTTCCATACGGCAAGACTGGCGCCGTTGCCCAGCAGCAGTCCCGAGCAGGGAGTGGCGGCTTGCAGGGTGTTCCAGTCGGCCAGTTCGGCATCAAAATCCGTGAATTCCATCATCTCGCTTCGCTTTCAGGTGAGCAGGTACTGACCGGACGCCAGAACGGAGGGGACTTATAGAAACCCAGGTCGGCGTTGTCAACGCAGCATCCCGGCTTCGAGCATTCTTGGCAGGGCACCGCTGGTCTCGGTAACGTCTATAGAGTGAATGGCGGGTGTAAGGTTTTATCCGACAACCCACAACACTCTCTTGAATGAGGGGAGATCGCCATGCATACCGCAATGCTCAGCAAGACGCATTTCAACGGCTACGATGTGATCAACGTGAACAACGGTCCTTGGCGGGTCTGCACCCATCACGACCGACTAGGCTCGTTCTCCACTCGCGAAGAAGCCATGGCGTTCGCGGCTTCCCTGCCGGCTTATCAAGAGCGGACGGCGTTGGCGCCTGCGACTAAATCGCACTAATAACGCTATTTATCGCTAGTTGAGCTCTGGCTTTGCCGGAGCTCAATCAGGCGGATGGCAACTCGTGAACTGCACTATCCGTTCGCGAAGTTTCATGCAGGCTGCACGATTCCGTATTTCACGTCTTTTGCTAACTGTCTGATTCGTTGCGCTTTTTGATACTCCGCTTTTTCGGCACGCTCGATGCAATACTCATCACGAACCAGCAGGGTCGGCACTTAGATCGACCCGCCTACCGTGATCTAGAGGAAATCTATATGAACGCCATCGAACTGTTGAAAGCCGACCATGAACGCGTAAAGGCCATCTTGACCCAACTGAGTGAGTCCACTGAGCGCGGTGTTAAAAAGCGCACGGACTTGCTGGCCAAGCTGGAAATGGAAATCACCATCCACACCAAGATCGAAGAAGAAATTCTTTATCCGGCTTTCAAAGAGGCGGGCGGTAAAGAGCAGGACATCATGTACTACGAAGCCAAGGAAGAGCACCGCACTGTCGATGCCCTTGTGCTGCCGGACCTCAAGCAAACTGACCCTGCCACCCCGGAGTTCTCCGGTCGTGTGAAAGTGGTCAAAGAGCTGCTGGAGCACCACATCGAGGAAGAAGAGGAAGAGATGTTCCCGCAAGCTGAAAAGTTGCTGGGCAAGAAGAAGCTGGAAGAGCTGGGCGCGCAGATGGAAGCGATGCGGGCCGAGTACAAGAAGTCCATGGCGTCGCCGAGCATTGCGGCGTAGGCGGTAATGGAATGAACAAGCCCGGATTTTTCCGGGCTTTTTTGTGGGTGATGGTTTTGATGTCGGTCAGCTGGGTGGAGCTTTTTCTAGTCGCCTGGCTTCGATCAAGCCTGCTGCAGCACTTTCAGTGCGGCTGATGCCAGAAATCCTGATCGGCTTTTCACTTCCGGATGATGTTTAACGTGCTCGTCGATCCGGGTGATCAGGTGGGCCGGTAAGGTAATGTTGAGTTTTTCAGCTTTTCCCAGGTATTTGGTGATGTCTATGTCCACCAGCGCCCAGATGCAGCCCTCAAAGTCAGCCTTGGTCTGATGCACGGTCACCTTCTGAGCTGAGGGAATGGCTGCGCCGTCTTCAGCCAGGATCTCAAGATGGCTTTCAATGGCTTCACGAGCCATGGCCATGGCGTCATCCAGATCGTCACCGGCTGAGAAGCAGCCAGGGATATCTGGAACCTCGACACCCCATGCGTGCTGAGCATCGCCAGGAAGAATCGCGATTGGATAGAGCACTTGGTGTTCTCCTCGGACTTGAGTGATAGCCCGTTCGTTAGAGTTGAGCTTGTCTCATGACGCTGCTTACAAGCTTGCTCAGCAGATCTTTCTTCGGATGAGGGATCGTCACCAGCCCCGTTTTTGTGGGGTGTTTGAAATGGTGATGACTGCCCTTGATCCGTACCAGATACCAACCATCAGCTTCAATGTAAGCAATCAGCTGTCGGCTATTCACATCACCTCCATGTTCGGATCTGCGGTGGTTATCATAACCACCAGTTGATTGTTGTCAAAGCGGTTAGCTACCGAGCCGCCGGGTGGTGGATTGGCATTTCAGACGCGGAGGGAGTCTGACGCACTGCACTGGGAGATTGGCGGAGCATGAGAAAGCGGATGTTTCAATCAGGTACGGCCTTTTCCCGGCTGAAGCCTGTCCTACATTGGGATTGCATGCATTCAGCGGAGTGGCGGTGGACCTCATTGTGGACCGGCTTTAGCCGGGAAAGCGTCAGCCGACACACTGCAGAACTGATAACGAACACACTTGCCTCTTCCCGGCTAAAGCCAGTCCCACAAAAAAAAAGCGCCCGCTTTGTATACCTGTGTATCCAGACCCCTTGCCGATACGGGCTGACTGAAAGCTCCCCCTCAGCGACACACTGCAGATACGTGCAGCGCATTCAATGATTCACAACGAAGGGCGGGGCCAGGCTTTGGCTATCCCGGTCAAGCCGCCGACCATGAATGCACATTGAGGGAGCACCCCATGAACAGAATCAACGCGTCATTGCTGCTAAGCGTTTTTACGGCGGGCGCCCTGGCGCTGGGCGTTGCCAGTGCGGCGCAGGCTGCCCCGGTGAAGAACATCGTGTTGGTCCACGGCGCCTTTGTGAACGGCTCGGGCTGGAAGCCGGTCTACGAGATCCTGCGCAAGGACGGGTACCACGTCTCGATCGCTGAACACCCACTGACGTCGTTCGCCGATGACGTGACGGCGGTCAAGCGCATAGTTGACCAGCAGGATGGCCCGACGATTCTGGTCGGTCACAGTTATGGCGGCGCGATCATCACGGACGTCGGCAATGACCCGCACGTCGTGGGCTTGGTGTACATCGCCGCTCACGCGCTGGATCAGGGTGAAACCGAAGCGCAGAACGGCAAATTATTTCCTAACGCCACCAAGGCGGTGAAGCAAACCGCTGACGGTTTCCTGTCCCTTGACCCGGCGTTCTACCCGGCGGATTTCGCGGCTGACCTGCCCAAGGCTCAGGCTGAGTTCGAAGCCATTTCCCAGAAGCCGACCGCTGCGTCGGTATTCACCACGCCCGCTGGGGTGCCTGCGTGGAAAACCAAACCTAGCTGGTACGCAGTGGCCGGGGCGGACCGGATCATCAACCCGGACCTTGAACGCATGTACGCCAAGCGGGCCAACAGCCACACCATCGAGATCAAAGGCGCCAGTCACTCGGTGTACCAGTCCCGTCCGCAGGAAGTGGCCGCGTTGATCGAACAGGCAGCCACTCACGCGGCGGAGTGATGTGTCGCCTTCATAACTGACCCCTAACCCCAGGATCGTCAACGATTGCTCTGGGAATCAAGCGACTTCGACAACGTCCGAGCCGCTTATCAGATGCGACGGCATCGGCTGCAATTGCCCCACCATGGGCTTGGCAAACAGGTAGCCCTGCATCAGTTCGACGCCCAGGCCCAGCAAGGCGTCGCGCTCTTCGCAGGTCTCGATGCCTTCGGCGACCACGGTGATACCCAGACGCTTCGAAACCAACACAATCCCTTCAACAATCGCCTGACGTACACCGTCCCTGTCGATATCACGGGTGAGCGCCATGTCGATTTTCAGCACCTGCGGCTGAAACATCGCCAGCATGTTGAGGCCGGAATATCCTGATCCGAAGTCATCGATAGCGGTGGTGAAACCTTGCCGCGCGTACTCTTCAAAAATCGACTTGAGATGGTTCGGGTCTTCGACGCGCTCGCCTTCGGTGACCTCGAACATAAGCCGATCCACCGGGAAGTCGAACGTCCGAGACGCTTCAAGGGTTGCGCGAATGCAGGTTTCCGCCCGATACACCGCTTTGGGCAGGAAGTTGATACTCAGCTTGCAGTCTGGAATCGCGGGAAGGCCCAACTGGGTAGCGAGCTCGATGGCCCGCACCCGGCATGCCTGATCGAACCGGTACCGGTTACCGTCGTTGACCTGACCCAGAATGAACGCAGCGGACTCGCCGTTGACACCTCGTACCAGCGCCTCGTAAGCGAAGGGCGCGCCCGTGGTGACATTGAAAATAGGCTGAAAAGCCATGGTGAAGTCGAATCCCAGCGCTTCAAGGTTTCGGCATTCAGCGCAGCCAATGGATTCGAAGGTTGCCAGGGGAATGTGTTGCATGATCGTCACTGCCTTGAGATTTGGTCGGTCGATCTGTGGATTTCGAGCGACTGGTTTCTCTGTATCGGCAGCGTCGGTGAAAACTTTGCTGCGGATTTTCAGCAGGGGATCAGCGGTAGCGAAGTCGATGCGTGAGAGGGGGGCGGGGGGCGGCCTTTCTCGGACTTTTAGAAGGCGAGGGCAATAGGCGAGGTTGATTCTGAGAGAGGGAGGGGCTGAAAGGCCCGGAAACACTGGAGGAGATGGAGCGGGTAGAGGGAATCGAACCCTCAACTAAAGCTTGGGAAGCTTTCGTTTTACCACTAAACTATACCCGCTTTTAAATCGACGCCTTTGGCGCGGCTGACTTTGTACCAGATGCTGCGTATTAATTGAAGCGTTATATGCCGCACTGACCAAATGCCACCTCGCCGACCCCTGATTCGCCTTCCAATGGCACTCCTCAAGGGCTGCAGAAGACCCTTCCTTCCCCGCCTGCTGCCCTTGCATCTCCCATTCCGATCACACCGCAAACGCCTGTTGCGACTGACCCGTTCTGTAATGAACGCGTCGAGGTTCCGGCGCGGGCGTCAGAAACCCATGCAGTGCATTTTTCGATGCCAGGCATGCCGCCTTGTTCTCCATGTCCAGAAAGTGCCCGGCATCCTGAAGGGTGCTGAAGTGGCAGTCGCGGATGTAGTGAGCGAAGTGCCGGGCGTCGGCAGCCGATGTGTATTCGTCCCACGCGCCGTTCATGAACAGCACCGGCACATTGATGCGCTTCGCCGCTTTCATCTGAGGATGATTGCTCGGGTCCAACACATGATCGATGTGGTGGTGCATCTGCGCGTACTCATGCAAATCCAGAGAGCTGACGTGCTTGTGGTTGTAGCGTTTGAACAGCGAGGGCAGGTGTTTGCCCAGGGTGCTGTTGAGCAACTCCCCGACCCCGTGACGATTGTAAGTGCCGAAGAATTGCCGGCCGCGCTCAAGATAGTCGCGCAGCGGGTCGCTGATGACGGGAGAGAACGAGCTGATGACTGCCTTTTCGATTCGTTTGGGCCGGTGCGCCAGAGCGACCAGTGCCGCCGCGCCGCCCCATGAGAACGACATCAGGAGTTCGGCGTTGAAATGGTCGATCAGCTCCAGAAGCAGCTGGCCTTCAATCTCTTTGGTGAGCGGCCGTTCATGGGCATTGTGGGGTTTTGATTTACCGGCGTAGGGCGGATCGTACAGCACGACGTTGAATTGCGGGTGAAGGTTGCGCACGGTCTGAGCGAAGGAGGTGGTCGTTGCAAGCGAGCCATTGACCAGAATGATGGTCTGCTCGGCGGCGTCCGCGCGGTACAGCTCCGTATACACCCGGAACTGGCCCTGTATATCCAGCACAGCGATTTCTGCTTTCATCTCCATGTCTCCTGACGAAAAAACGGGGTGCGCGCAGACACGTTGCACGGATTTCGTGACAGGTAGGCAATAGGACTCAGGTTTCAGATCAACGCGATTTCATCGGCACTCAGCGTTCTGTACTGTCCGGGCTTCAGCGTGGGGTCGAGCATCAAGGGGCCCATGCTTTCGCGGTGCAGCCGGGTCACCTTGTTGTCGAAGTGGCCGAACATGCGCTTGACCTGATGGTAACGCCCTTCGACGATGCTCAACCGGGCGCGATGACTGGCAAGAATCGTCAGCGCGGCGGGCTGTGTCGTCAGGTCCTCGAACGCGAAATAAAACCCTTCAGCGAATTTCTCGATGTAATGCGCGCCGATTTCGTCTTCGGTCTCGACGTAATAGACCTTCGCCAATTTGGTGGTTGGCTGCGTCAGGCGTCGCGACCACTGGCCATCGTTGGTGATCAGCATCAGCCCGGACGTGTTGAAATCCAGGCGGCCGGCGATGTGCAGATCGTCCTTGTCCGGTTCATCGAGCAGATCGAGCACGGTGGGGTGCTGCGGATCGACGGTCGCGCTGACGCAACCCTGGGGCTTGTTCAGCATGAAGTAGCGGGCGGGTTTGCCGAGCTGAAGGACTTGGTCATCGATCCGCACCTGACTGAATTCGCGCACCTCATGCAGCGGGTTTTTGACCGGCACCCCGTCGACCTGCACACGGCCTGCGATCAGCACCAGGCGCACGTCCTTGCGGCTGAAGCGCGGCAGGTTGCTGAGGAAACGGTCAAGACGCATCGCGGCTCGCCGCTTCAAGGCCGGCACATCGCGGGCAGAGGCATGCCAGTCCACGGACCTCTTCGGGCAGGGCTGCCAATACCGCCGGGTCGATCTCGGCGGTGAAACACCAGCAGGCCTGGTCCACTGTGCGCGGATCAGCCAAGGTGCAGCGGTTACCGGCGCCGCAAACCGGACAGATGCTCGTGTCGATGATGTGAGTGTCCATGTAGGGCGCCGCCTTTGAATGCCGCCAATGCTAGCGCGCCGCCCTGTCTTGCGCCATGAGCATGTGATCTCGGCCGATGCGCCTACGGGGTAATCGGCGATGGGCCCGGGGGGGCTACAAAAGAGGGGGAGCGCCCCAGCAATGATCCCACGGCAGGGCATCGGCAATGCACCAGCAGGATGTTGTCGTAATGAATTCCTTGCCGATGCAACGCCCCGAACAGGTCCTGCAGGGTCGGGTTGGTCATGCCGAACCGGTTGCGCACGGTCAGCACATCCATGGGCGTTTTCGGCAGTGGACTGGGCAGCGGCGGCTGATGACTGTTGCGCACGATCTGGCTGATGTCCCGATAACTCTCATAGTGCTCGCTCTGAAATTTCGCCAGGGTGTAGTTCTTGATGCGCCCCGGCAGCAAGGTGCCGGCCATCAGCGTGTCCCGCGCCAGCATGTCATGAAACGGCCCGACGCCCGGGCCGGGCAGCGTCTGTGTACTGTTCAGCATTGCGTAGGGCCGTACGGACTGGCTGGCAATCCGGTGCAGTATCGGGTCCACCAGTTCATGGCCGTGGGGCGCGAAGGTTCTGAGCTCCGTGCCGTTGGGGATTGCTGTCGTGCGCGTCCAGGGCAGGTAGTAGCCATGGCTGCTGACGACCAGCGTGCGGGCCTGGCTCCGGTGCGAGGTCCACAACAGAAACTTGCGCCCCAGTTTCCACACCTGAACCGCTGACGTACCGAATTCGGCGCTGCCCGCCACGCGCCATGTCTTCATCAGCGCAGTGCCATTGAAAAACGGCTTGATCAGCGTTTTGCGTGCATGGGTCGAGCGCCGCAGCCAGTCCCCGAAACGATGGGCAGGTGGAGCGGACTGGCCTCGCGTAAGCCCCTGTCCAAGCCCCCGCCCAAGCCCTCGGCTCAGGGCTTTAGTCGGCGCTGCCAGTTTGCGGAACGCCTGGAGCAGCCGTGGTGTGGCCGGCGCCATGTGTAACAGTCCCAGAGACAGAATGGCGAACATCACCTGGCGCCGCTCTTCCTGACGGTCGCCGGGGAGGTTGGCGGCCTGAATGCCGAGCGCGACACTTGCCGCGCTGGCTGTCAGCGCCGCAACCGAGGCCGCCGGCAGCAAGAGCGCCATCGGTGCCAGCAGCAGTTGCAGGCGATTGAGGTGTTGAAGCCAGCTGCCGAGTGCCTGCTCTCGGTCGGTGACGATGCGGTCCTCGGCGTCGTACTGGCTGTTAAGACGCAGGCCCTCACAGATGAAGCCCATGGGCGAGCCGGACAGTTTCTGCTCGTCCCATTGATGTTGCCGAGCGGCATGGGTGTCCGGGCTGTAAAGCGGCTCGGTCCAGGGACGCAGGATCGAAACCGGTTCGGCCGGCGCACGAACCCCGCCCCACAGCTCGAGGATATAACCAAGCCTGACGTGAAGACGGCGCGGCATGTAGCTGAGCACTGTCTCGCGCCAGGCAGGGTCGGCGGCGGCGGCAGTCAGATGGTCGATGAGCGCCTGACGACCGCTGAAAGGCACGAAGGGCCTGGACTGACCGGCTTGATAAAGCACGCCGCCTTCCTGGCCTGGAGCCCTGATCATCAGCAAGCCGACGCAAGGAGGGCAGTCGGCACCGAGTGGCAGGCCGTTGCCCACGTAAAAGCCCGCAGCGCTCCAGCGTATGAGTGCTGTCCCGAAAAGTGGCGTGTCCGGCAGATGCACCTGCTGAGCCTGCTCTACAGCATCGGTGACCCTGTGGAAGCTGTCCCTTGGAAGATCGCCGTTCTTCAGGGCCAGCAGCGCCTGGCCGATGAACGTCGACCAGAGTGAACGCTCGACGTCGGCGCGTTGCTGCTGCCAGAACCGGCCGAGTTGGTGCTGCATGAGCCCGAGAAAATCGATGCCCTGAATGTAGGCCTCGACGCTGGTTGCGCTGATATTAAGCTCCGCTTCCGCCGACCACGTCCCTTTGCCGCTGGGGTCGGCATACACGACCCAGCGCCCGCCTTCGTCATCGTACCCCTGAGGTTGAAGCGCCCTGAAACGGCTCAGCAGTGCCTGACTCAGCGTGACGGGCGTTTCATCTGGCGCAACGATGACGTTGGCCGCCGCGATTCGCGGGTGGCCCCAAGGCGTCCTCGACGTGCCGGGCAGGTAGCGGATGAACACCTGCTGCGGGTCTGTGATCAAAGTGTGCGTTTGATTCAACGGGACCGGTTTGAGCCGGGGAGACATCTGCCTGAGCCACTGGCCCATGAGCCGATTTGCAACCCCGAGGGGCGTCGGGATTCGCGCCAGCAATGGCTCATGGTGGTGCCAGTGATCGAGGGCGCTGACCAGGGCCAGCGCTGGCTCGATGGGCATGAGCGCCGCGTGGTCGTCGTCGATGAGAGCGTCGGGCGATTCAACCGTGTCTCCGCCGGTCAGTCGCGCAGCCCAAAAGCGTTGCTGGGCAACACGCAGTTGAGCGAACACGTCGTCCGAAGGATCCCCCAGCGTGAGGGCCGTGCGCGTGCCGTCCAGGGAAAGATTCAGCCGATGCCAGGCCGATGCGTTGATCGCCTCCAGCACCTTGTCCGCCTTCCAGGGCGCGTCATCGCTGATGTACTCATGGCAGTGGGGCGCGCTGCCCAGCACATGGACATAGCAATGCCCCGTGGTGTTGGATCGTACATGGAAGATACCGGGGATGATCTCGCCGTTCAGCGCCAACCCGCGCACGGTCGAGCGTGCCGGTGGCCTGATCGGCTGCAGGTCCTGAAGCTGTTGCGGGAAACGGCTGAGCGCCAGTGCATCGAGCGCTAGCAGATGGCCTTCGTTATCGATGCGCTTGCGCGAATGCAAGCGGGTCAGGCCATCGAGAAACGCCAGCCTGGCGAGCATCTCCCATGTGTCGCCGTGCTGCTCCCAGAACTGACGCTGCATCTGCTCATATTCCAGTGTCCATCGGGCTTCAATGAGCAGCTCGAAAAACACGGAGACGGTCAGCGAGGGCGTCGAGGCCGACAGCGGGCGATCAGCCTCGGCGCAGCGTTGAAGGGCGAGGAGTGAGAGCGGGTTCAGCGTCTCCCGGCCCAGCTCGCGTAGCGTCAGGCGCAGCTCGAAACGCTCCCGGCCGTCGACCTCCACGGCTGGCTCCAGCGCAGTGTCAAAACTGACGTGCAGCTCATCGATGTCGATTGCCGTGGCGAATCGGGCCTGCAGCGTTTCCTCCAGCCTCTGGTCCAGATGGCGGACGATTGAGTGCGGAAACGCCAGATCGAGTTGCCAGGCTTTAAGGACCCAGAATGATCCGTACAACAATTCGGCGACCGGGCTGACGGCCTGGCGCATCAAACGTTTGTGGTTGAGCGAGTGAGGTTCAGCGGGCGCGACGGCGGCGGTCTCCAGGGATTCAACCGGACTCAAAGGCTCGACGAACGGCGAAACGCTGAAATCCCCGCCATGGGGCAGGGTGTCGTTGGAAATGAGATCAAGGCCGCTCGCGGAATGAGCGCTGCTGCGGTCGTTCATGAAAAATCGCGCCACGTGGAAAGGTGCCCACTATGGCGCGATGCCGGGTTGCAATGGCGGTAACTATGTATTGCGTATGCCACCGCGTTTTATGCCTGTATGAAAGCCGCAAGCCGCAAGCCGCAAGCCGCAAGCCGCAACAGTGCCAGTCAGCCAACGTCCAGCACGACCACCCGTTGCCCAGCGCGGACCGCCGAGCCGGGTTGCACGCGGACGTCACTGACGACACCGGCATGGGGTGCCAGCAACGGGATCTCCATCTTCATCGACTCCAGAATCACCAGGGTTTCGCCCGCTTCGACGCGCTGACCGACGCTGACCTGCACTTGCCAGAGATTGCCGGCAATGTGGCTGTCGATACTGGTCTGCCCGTTTTGCAACGGGGCTTCTTCCGTGGATTCGGCCACCGCTTCGTCGCTTTCGAACGAGGCCTGGCCGTTGGCGATCCAGCGCTCGCGTTCGGCGTTGAACGCGCTTTGCTGCTGAGTGCGGAATGCCGCAATGCTCTGCGCTTCATCGGCCAGAAAGGCTTGGTACTCGGTCAGATTGAGCGTGCTGTGCTCGATCTGCAGCGGGTATCGACCGAGGGGGAAATCGCGGCGGATGGTCAGCAGCTCGTCGGCGCTGACCGGATAAAAACGGATCTGATCGAAAAACCGCAGCAGCCACGGTTTGCCATCGAACGCCGCCACGGCGCGATAACGGTTCCACATCTGCAACGTGCGGCCCACGAACTGATAACCGCCGGGACCTTCCATGCCGTAGACGCACATGTACGCGCCGCCGATGCCGACGGAGTTCTCGGCGGTCCAGGTCCGCGCCGGGTTGTATTTGGTGGTGACCAGCCGATGTCGGGGATCCAGTGGCGTGGCGACCGGCGCACCGAGGTAGACGTCGCCCAGCCCCATCACCAGGTAGCTGGCCTCGAAGACGGTGCGGTGCACTTCGTCGAGGTTTGGCAGGTCGTTGATGCGGCGGATGAATTCCAGGTTGCTCGGGCACCACGGCGCGTCCTTGCGCACGGTGGTCATGTACTTCTCGATGGCCAACTGACAGGCCGGGTCGTCCCACGACAACGGCAAATGAACGATGCGTGACGGCACTTCCAGATTCTTGCTGGCGCAGACCCCGTCCCACTCGCCGGCGACCACATCGAGCAGCGTCTTCAGCGGCAGTTGCTCGGGCTGGTAATGCACCTGTAGCGAACGAATGCCTGGCGTCAGGTCAATCACCCCGGTCAGCTGTTTGCTTTCCAGCGCCTGCATCAGCGCATGGCCCCGGAAGCGCAGCACCAGATCCAGCTCCGGCGCGCCGATTTCCAGCAACAGATGGGTGTCGCCGGAAAGCCGGGCAACCAGGCGGGTATCGTCCTTCCCGATGTCGAGCACAACCGGCGAGGTCAACGCTGCACTCTGTGGAAGTGCAGCAGGCGAGGTCAACGCTAAACCCTGTGGGAGCGAGCTTGCTCGCGAAGACTCTCGTCTAGTCGCTACATATTCATCGGATGTACCGACCTCGTCGCGAGCAAACTCCTTCCCACACAGATCAGTGTTCAGCTTCAGCCAGCGGGCCGCGTCGACACTCACCGGATAAAACCGCACCTTGTCCCCGGCCTTGAGCTGCCCCAACTGCCACAGATCCGCCTCGATGATCGTCACCGGGCAGACAAACCCGCCCAGACTCGGCCCATCTGGCCCAAGAATCACCGGCATGTCCCCGGTGAAATCCACTGCGCCGATGGCATACGGATTGTCATGAATATTCGAAGGGTGCAGGCCCGCTTCGCCGCCGTCGGCACGCACCCATTCCGGTTTCGGCCCGATCAGGCGCACGCCGGTACGGCTGGAGTTGAAATGCACTTCCCAATCGGTGGCGAAGAAGGTCTCGATGTAGCGCTCGGTGAAATATTCTGGAGCCGCGTGGGGGCCATAGATCACCCGGATATCTCGCACCTCCGGCAGCTCGGCGACTTGCGTCGGTTCAAGCCGTTCGCCTGCGCTGCGGTCAGACAACGGCGCGACATGCAGCACGTCCCCTGCACGCAACGCCCGCCCGCCATGCCCGCCAAACTGGCCCAGGGTGAACGTGCTCTTGCTGCCCAGATAATCCGGCACGTCCAGCCCGCCCCGCACGCACAGATAACTGCGGGCGCCGGCGCCAGCGATGGTGCCGAGGGCCAGCGTCGAGCCTGCCGATACGAGCAACGATTGATTCATCGGCTGCGCGTCGCCATCCAGCGTCAGCGGAATGACCGCGCCCGTCACGGCGATGACCGCATCGGTATTGAAGCGCAGCGTCGGACCGCTCATGGTGATTTCCAGCGCGGCGCAGCCTTCAGCGTTACCCACCAGACCATTGCCCAGACGCAACGAACGGCTGTCCATCGGACCGGAAGGCGGTACGCCCACCGCCCAGTAACCCAGGCGCCCCGGATAATCCTGAACGCTGGTCTGGGTGCCGCCGCTCAGCACTTCGAAGGTGTCGGCGCGATAGCTCAGCCCTTCAAGGCACCGCGTCCATGGCTGGCCGCTGGCGAAAGGCACGTCCGCGATGATCTGCCGCAAGTAGTCGCGATTGGTCTCGATGCCGTACAGCCGTGTTTCGCTCAGGGCCTGGGCCAGGCCGTCGCTGGCGGACGCTCTGTCCGGCGCCCAGCTGATGACCTTGGCGATCATCGGATCGAAAAACGGCGGAATCTCGCACCCGGCCTCGACCCACGTGTCGATGCGCAGGTGTTGGCCGTCGGCGGCGGGGAAGTGCACCGAGGTCAGCAAGCCAGGGCTGGGCTGGAAATCCCGGCCCGGGTCTTCGGCGTACAAACGCGCCTGAATCGCGTGGCCGACGGGCTGTAGACCCGCGCGCAATTCAGCGAGCGGCGGCAGATCACCGGCCGCGAGCTGAATCATCCAGCTCACCAGGTCCACGCCCCAGACCTGCTCGGTCACGCCGTGCTCGACCTGCAATCGGGTGTTCACTTCCAGAAAATAAAAGCGCTGATCGTCGCTGTCGAAGACGAACTCCACGGTGCCGGCGCTGCGATAGTTCACCGCTTTCGCCAGCTTGATCGCCGCGGCGCACAGCTCATCGGCCATGCCGGCAGGGAGGTTCGGCGCGGGGGTTTCTTCGAGGACTTTCTGATTGCGACGCTGCACCGAGCAATCGCGCACGCCGAGGGCGATCACCTCGCCACAACCGTCGCCGAACACCTGCACTTCCAGATGGCGGGCACGCTGGATGTACTTCTCGATGAACACGCCGGCGTCGCTGAAGTTGTTCTGGCCCAGGCGCTTGACGGCCTCGAACGACTCGCTCAGTTCACTGGCGCTGCGGCACACCCGCATACCGATGCCGCCGCCGCCCGCCGTGCTTTTCAGCATCACTGGGTAGCCGATGGTTTCAGCAGCGCTCAATGCAGCGTCAACGCTGTCCAGCAGCTCGGTGCCTTCGAGCATCGGCACGCCGTGCTGTTTCGCGAGGGCGCGGGCGGTGTGCTTGAGGCCGAAGACCCGCAGTTGCTCGGGCGTCGGGCCGACGAAGGCGATGCCGGCGTCTTCACAGGCCTGGGCGAAGGCCGCGTTCTCTGACAGGAAACCATAACCCGGGTGAATCGCTTTGGCGCCGGTGGATTGAGCGATGGCCAGAATCTTGTCCACGGCCAGGTACGTGCCAGCAGCACCACCGTCTCCCAGGCTGTGGGCTTCGTCGGCTTGCAGGATGTGCAGGCTGGCAGCGTCCGCTTCGGCGTACACCGCGACTCCGCCGACCTGCAGGTCGCGGAGGGTGCGCAGGATGCGGCAGGCAATGGCGCCGCGGTTGGCAATCAGCAGTTTGTCGAACATGGCATAGACCCCGGGGACTGATAGCGATCAGTCCCTCACTGGGTAGCGGGCCGTCCCGCTGTGGTACGCGTTGCACGAAGGCCGTCCCTCGCGCCGAAGCCTTGAGGCCTTTAAAACTGTGGTCAGCGATCAGTCCCAGACGAGCAGTTCCGCCGGGGTCGGGTTGTAGCCGTTGCACGGGTTGTTGAGCTGCGGGCAGTTGGAAATCAGCACGATCACGTCCATCTCGGCGCGCAGTTCAACGTACTTGCCGGCGCCGGAAATGCCGTCTTCGAAGGTCAGCCCGCCGTCCTCCGTGACCGGCACGTTCATGAAGAAGTTGATGTTCGGGCCGATGTCGCGCTTGCCCAGCCGACCGTCATGGATGCAGGCCCGCAGGTAGCTGTCGCGGCAGCTGTGCATGTGCTTTTTTTCCAGCGCGTAACGCACGGTATTGCTCTCCTGGGCGCAGGCGCCGCCGAGGGTATCGTGGCGTCCGCAGGTGTCTTCGACGATGGTCAGCATCGGCTTGCCCAGGTTCGAATAAAGGACGCTGCCTTTGCTCAGGTAAACGTTGTTCTGCCGGCGCAGCGTCCGTTGCACGTCGTAGCGTTCGCGGGGGTTGGCGAGGCTGTAGAACAGCGTGTCGACCGCCTGATTGCCTTCGAGATCGAGCAGGCGCAGGGTTTGCCCGGCCTTGAGTTCGGTCAGTGATGGCTCGCCGGCCGGGATGTGGGTGATGGAAACGGGGGCGTTCGTGTGGTGATGAGAGTGTGCAGTGCTCATGGCAAGCCTCCTCAGGCGAACAGGCGATCGGTATTGATGAAGCCACGCACGTTTTCTTCGCGGGACGTGCGGCAGTGTTCGGCGACGCTGGGGTCGGCCTTCATCCAGCTCAGCTGGACAGGTTGCGGCGCATATTCGGGGTTGGGGTCCATCGGGTGTTGCAGGGCGGTCATGACCACCAGCGTGTCCATCGGCGCGTACAACTCGATGCTGTCCCCCGCTCTGGAATTGCTCGGCACGAAGGCCAGCGCGCCGTGATCGTCGACGTTGACCCGGCTGAACAGGTTCAGCGTCATCAACAGGTCGGAAAGCCCCAGGCCCCACTTGCCCATTTCCACCAGCAGGTTGTCGGCGCCGTTGCGGAAGAAGCCGTTGCGCAGTTCCTGATAGCGGCCCTGGCCGTATTTCTCGCTGACCTCTTCGGCGCACAGCACGCCGCCGATGCTGTCGCTCCAGCCGCAGGTGTCGGCGGTGATCGCCGCCAGCACGCGGCCCATGTCCGAATACAGGCAATGGCCCGCCGTGAGCTTGGCGGTGTGCTGGCACTTGAGGCTGTCGGGCAGGTTCAGGCGCTCGGTTTTTTCATGGGCGTTGAACAGCGTCAGGCTGACGTTGGCGTTGCCGTTCAGGTCAGTCAGGCGCAGCAGTTCGCCGCGTTTGAGCACGAACGACAGGTGGCCGCCGCCGGGCAGCAGCTCTTCGGCGAAGACGGGAAACAGTGTGGTTGAGTCAGTCATGGGCAATGTCCTTCAAGCCGTTTTCAGCGAATCGAGCGCCACCCGGGCGGCGCGACGATCGCTGTTCAGGGGAATGTCGTAAGTGATGCGCGCGCCATAGGCGCCGGGGGCGTGGGGGTCGATGCGCACCTTGTCGAACACCAGCAGGCGGGTGCCGAGGTTGAAGCCTTCGGACAGGTCGTGGGTGACCATGAACACCGTCAGCTTGGTCACGCGCCACAGCTCCAGCAGCAGCGCGTGCATGTCCTTGCGGATGCCGGGATCGAGGGCGCCGAAAGGCTCGTCGAGCAGCAGCACCCGAGGCTTCATGATCAGCGCCTGGGCGATGGCCAGACGCTGCTGCATGCCGCCCGACAATTGCGTCGGGTACTTGTCCAGCGCGTGATCGAGGCCGACCTTGTGCAACAGCGCCGCCGCCTGGTCGCGGGCGTCGCGCTTGGCGGTACCGAACAGCCGCCCGAGCAACGCCGAGCGCGGCAATTCAAGGCCCAGCGCGACGTTGTCCAGCACCGACAAGTGCGGGAACACCGAATAGCGCTGAAACACCACGCCACGGGTCGAATCCGGTTCCTTCGCCAGCGGTTGGCCATCCAGCAGGATCGTGCCTTTGCTGGCGACTTCCTGGCCCAGCAGCAGGCGCAGGAACGTCGATTTACCGCAGCCCGACGCGCCCACCAGCGTGCAGAACTCGCCTTCGGCGATGCTCAGGTTAAGGCCTTCGAGCACCACCTGATCGCCGTATTGCTGCCAGACGTTTTTGACCGAAATGAAGCTCATGGGCGCGCGCCCTCGTACCACGGGAATGCCTTGCGTGTGAGCGCTTTCAGGCCCCAGTCCATCAGCCAGGCGAGGAGGGTGATCCACACCACGTAGGGCAGAATCATGTCCATCGCCAGATAGCGCCGCACCAGAAAGATCCGGTAACCCAGACCGTCCGTGGAGGCGATGGCTTCGGCCGCGATCAGAAACAGCCACGCCGACCCCAGCACCAGCCGCAGCGAGATCAACAGGCGCGGCAGCAACTGCGGCAGTACCACCCGCAGGATCAGCGTCCAGGTCGAGGCTCCCAGGGTCTGCGCCTTGATCAGCAGTTCGACCGGAATCTCCCGGGCGCGCTGCTCCAGATCACGGGCCAGCACCGGCGTGATGCCGATGACGATGAGCATCACCTTCGACAGCTCGCCCAGACCGAAGACGATGAACAGGATCGGCAGAATCGCCAGCGGCGGCACCATCGAGAGCACGGTCAGTAACGGCGACAGCGGCGCGCTGAATAACGGCAGCACGCCCGACGCAATGCCCAGGCACAACCCGACAATGGCGCTGATCGCCAGGCCGATCGCGAGGCGCTGCAGACTGGCGCCGGTGTCCTGCCAGAGCAGGTATTCGCCGGTGCGTTGGTCGGGCACGAACGCCACCCGTTTGATCGCATCGGTCATCTGCACGGCGCTGGGCAGCAGCTTGTCGTTGGGGTTTTCCGTCAGCCGCGTCGCCGAGCCCGTGAAATAGGCGAACAGCAACAGGGCGAACGGCAGGAGCACCAGGATCAATCGACTGGCGCGATCCGGGCGGCGGTTTATCAAACGCATGGCAAAGACCTTTGGTGTTTACAACGTGCCGTCGGCAGCCATCTGCACGTAGCTCGGGTCGAAGTGCAGCTTGAGGTTGGCCTTGTCGCCTTCGGTCACGCCGCCTGCGAAGGTCATGCCGACCGCGCTGGCGTCTCTGGCGCCTTCGCCAAGCAAACCGTGTTCGAAGGAGAAGTCAGCGACCCTGCGCATGGTCGCCGGCAGTTGCTTGCTGGTGGCGAATTCAAGCGCTTCCTTGGGCGTGGCGAACAGCTTGGTGGTGTCCAGTTGCGACTGGAACCCGGCCAGATCGGTGCCCGACGCCTGGGCCATGTGCTCCAGCGCGGCTTTCGATTCAGCGGATTTGGCGTTCATCAGCGCCACCACTTCAAACCACGCGCCGGTCAGGGCTTTGCCCAGTGCCGGGTTGTCTTTCAGGGTCTGAGTGTTGACCACCATCATGTCCATGATCTCGCCGGGGATCTTGCTGGAGTCGAACACTTCGGTGACGCCGGGCTTGGCCTTGATCTCCGAGAGCATCGGGTTCCAGGTGGTCACGGCCTTGACCTCGCTGGTGTTGAAAGCGGCGGCGATGTCGGCGTCAGAGGTGTTGACGACTTTCAGGTCTTTCTCGGTCAGGTTCGCCGAATCCAGCGCGCGGGCAAGCAGATAGTGGGACACCGACAGCTCGACCAGATTGACGTCCATGCCCTTGAGGTCGGTGACTTTCTTGCCGTCGCCCTTGATGACGATGCCGTCGTTGCCGTTGGAGAAGTCGCTGACCACCAGCGCCGTGCTTTCAACGCCACCGGCGGCGGGAATGGTGAGGGCGTCCATGTTGGTCATGGTGCAGCCATCGAACTGGCCGGCGGTGTACTGGTTGATGGATTCGACGTAGTCGTTGAGCTGGGTGACTTTGATGTGGATGCCGTACTTCTTGGCCCACTTGTCGACGATGCCTTGAGTCCCTGCGTATTCCCATGGCATCCAGCCGGCGTAAATGGTCCAGCAGACGTCGAAATCTTTTTTCGGGGCGGCGGTGGCCGAGAGGCTCAATGCTGCGAAGACGCCTGCGGTGAGCAGACTGAACAGACGGGACTTTTGCATGGGTGTCTCCAGTAGCGAAAAGGGACGGTCAGGAGCACGGCGACACCACTGGTGTCCTGTCTCCCGGGCTTTTATCCCGCCGTGTAACCTCTACTGGAGGTCGCCAACTCTCGGACCAGCCACTCGCTGGAAGGCGAGCCGGAACCCTAGTCGGCTATTGCAAATTGTGGTGCCGTGAACCTGAGATGACTCCTGCACCCGATCATTAAAGCGAGAGTTGTGCCAAGTCCCGCAAACCCTTGTGGCGCCTGAGTCGGGCAGGCGCAGGTCGTTTCAGGACGGTCGAGACGTGCACTGAAGCAGGGCGCCGTCTGGCGCCTGGGTGCCGCGTTGGGGCACTAGGTCCGCAATTCGCAGTCTCAGTTAACGTTCTCGGCAGTTTCGGGAACGCCGACCAGCGCCGCTGGTTCGAGCTCTACCGCGGTCCGGGAGGCCGCCATGTATCGACGATTGCTTACCGCTTTGATGACGCTGTCCCTTGCAGGTTGTTACGGAGGTTATTACGAATCAGAGAGCTACACGCAGCCCATCTATAGCAGTGGCTACAGCAGCGGTTACGTGTACGACAGTTATCGCCCGGTCGCTCCGGTGTATTCAGGCGGAGCGGTGTATTACTCCTCGCCGCGTTACTACTCGGCGCCCCGCTACTATGCGCCGCCACCGCGTTATTACGCGCCTCCACCCCGTTATTACGGGCCTGGATACGGAGGTGGTCGTCCCGGATACGGGGGGCGTCCCGGTTATGGCGGTGGCAATTGGAACGGTGGAGGGGGTGGGTACCATGGCGGGGGTGGCTATAACGGTGGCGGCAACGGCTATCGTCCACCGCCCCCAGGTCCGAGACCCGGCGGCGGCAATGGCCCCGGCCCAGGCGGCGGTTGGCATGGCAATCCTGGCGGCGGCGGTGGTGGCGGCGGCCCGCGTCCCGGCTTTGGCCCCGGGGGAGGCGGCCACCGAGGAGACGGCGGTTTCGGCCGTGGCGGCCACGGCGGACCGGGTGGCGGCAATCGCTGAGTCACAACAAAACGGCGCTCCGAGGAGCGCCGTTTTTTATGGGATGAATCTCACGGTTGAGGTGTACCACCTGACGCTTCCCCGGCTAAAGCCAGTCCTGTTAAAGGGTGTTAAAGGGGACTGATTTATTTACAACGCTTCACCGTAAATTAATCTGTCCCCGTCTTCTGAAAATCAAATAAATCAGACCCCTTTTAATATACAGGGGGTACGCATTCCAGTAGTAGGACCGGCTTCAGCCGGGAAGAGGCCCGTTAGAACACCCTCCATGCAGGCATGAACCAACGCCTCAATACTCCGACAAATCCGCCAGCGGGTGTCGGCCTTCCCAGGCTTTTTCGAAATGCGCGTCCACCACCGCCAGAGGAATGTTAGAAATGTCCTGCCAGTGCCAGTGGGGCGTTTGATCCTTGTCGATCAGCCGCGCGCGCACCCCCTCGGCGAACTCAGGATGTCGACAGCAATTCAGGGCTATGGTGTATTCCATCTGAAACACCTCGGCCAACGACAGATGCCGCGCCCGTTCGATCTGCTCCCACACCAGGTGCGCCGTCATCGGGCAGCCATCCGTCAGGGTCTTCGCCGCCTTGGCCAGTAAAAGGTCATCGGCATTCAAATGATGCTTCAACGCATGCCAGGCGCTCGGCGCGTCGGCCACATCCAGCAGCTCATCTACGGTCTCGCGACGAGGCAGCCATTGCGCGGCAGGCATCTGATCCACGGCCTCCAGCTGCAGGGCCCTGAACAGGCTGGTCAGTTGCACCTTCGTCTGCTCCTGCCAATTGAGCTGCAACAGCCGGTCGATCATCTCCTCCTGCTGATCGTCCAGCAGAAAGCGATCGGCGAGCCCTAGATCCAACGCGTCACGGCCGTTGATGTGCGCGCCGGTCAATCCAAGGAACAGCCCCAGTTTCCCCGGCAGTCGCGACAGGAACCAACTGGCGCCGACGTCAGGAAACAGGCCGATGCTGACTTCCGGCATCGCCAGCCGGCTGCTTGGTGTGACGACACGAATGTTCGCCCCTTGCAGCAAGCCCATCCCGCCGCCCAATACGTAACCGTGGCCCCAGCAGATCAGCGGTTTGGGGTAGGTGTGCAGCGTGTAATCCAGTCGATACTCCGCCGCGAAAAACTGCGCAGCCAGCGGCGGAACCGTACCGGGCTGACCGCTCCCGGCCTCGACCAGCGCGCGCACGTCACCGCCGGCGCAGAAGGCTTTCTCGCCATTGCCGCGCAGCAACACGCAGACAATTTGCGGGTCGCTCGCCCAGTCGTTCAGTCGGTCCTGCAGCGCAAGAATCATCGGCAGCGACAGGGCATTCAGGGATTTTTCCGCATCCAGCGTGGCGATGCCCAGGCGGGCACCGTCCGTGGCGGTGAGCTCTTCAAATTGCAGATTCATCGTGACCTCTTATCAGTGGTACGGGGATCTCTCGAGGCTTGTGAGTCCTCTCGACGCCCGGAAGTTGCAAACCGGCGGCTGTGAACGAGTGTAGGAAAGCCCACGGTGCGCTGCGCTGGAAATAATCAGCCACAGTCCCTAAAGTTGCGCATTGTTTCTGCCGGATTACACCATGACAAACGACGACCGCATCAAACTGGAGGCCAGCTGGAAGCAGGCCCTGCGCGACGAATTCGAGAAGCCTTACATGGGCGAGCTGCGCGAATTTCTGCGTCAGGAGCATGCGGCGGGCAAGGAAATCTATCCGCCGGGACCGTTGATCTTCAATGCGCTGAACTCGACGCCGCTGGATAACGTGAAGGTGGTCATCCTCGGTCAGGACCCGTATCACGGCCCCAATCAGGCCCACGGCCTGTGCTTCTCGGTGCAGCCGGGCGTGCCGGCGCCGCCTTCGCTGGTCAACATCTACAAAGAGCTCAAGCGCGACTTGAACATCGACATCCCCAACCACGGTTATCTGCAGTCGTGGGCCGAGCAGGGCGTGCTGATGCTCAACACCACGCTCACCGTCGAACGCGCCAACGCCGCCTCCCATGCAGGCAAAGGCTGGCAGCATTTCACCGACAAGATCATCGAAACCGTCAGCGCCCAGCAGCCGCACCTGGTGTTCCTGCTGTGGGGCGCCCATGCGCAGAGCAAGAAAAAACTGATCGATGCATCCAAACACCTGATCCTGACCGCCGTGCACCCATCGCCACTGTCAGCGTACAAAGGGTTTCTGGGCTGCGGCCATTTTGGTCTGACAAACAAGTTTCTGGAGCAGAACGGCCTGGCGCCGATCGAGTGGCGATTGCCAGCCAGCGTCTGACGCAAATGCTTCGTCCGCCGCGAAGTTTCTAGGAGCGCGCCCAACATCTGCGCCGGCCGCAGATCCCGATGTAGGAGCCTGGCTTGTCCCGCGATCGGCCGGGAACCGGTCGTGGAATGGGCGCATGGGGTGGATCAGGGAAGAAATCGATGGCTGGTGTGCTGCCGCTGCGCGCCAGATCGCGGGACAAGCCACGCTCCTACAATTTTTTGCCTGCGCAGGCCTTGCGATCCCAATACCGAAACAACGGCTCGGCCAGAAACAACACGAACAACAACCGCATCACCTGCATCGCCGTCACCAGCGGAACCGACAGTTGCAGCACCTCCGCCGTTAGGCTCATTTCGGCAATCCCGCCGGGCATCATCCCCAGCGTCAACGAGCGCAAGTCCAGATGGGTCAACGCGCTCAGCCCCAGTGCGCACAACGCCGCGATGCTCATCGTCAGCGCCGTCCCCAGCAACGTGCGGCCGATGAATGACGGCGCGCGACGGAAGAACGCGCGGTTGAAGTGGCAACCCAGGCCGCTGCCGATCAGCCATTGCCCCAACTGACTGCCGCCCTGAGGCAGGCCGATGTGCAGATCGAAACTGACGCTGATCACCGCACTGATCAGTAAAGGCCCGAACAGCCACGGATTGGGCTGTTTCAACCGCTGCCAGCCCCAGGCCACCAGCGCGCCCAGCGGAAACAGCAGCATCAGCCACCGCCAGTCCACCACCGTCGCGTGGGACGGCGCGCCGCCGTCGCCCATCAGATATTTGAAGATCGCCGGCACGCACAGCACCACCGCCAGCACCCGCAGGCTTTGCCCGGCGGCGACGTTGCTGAGAATCGCGCCGTTGCGTGCGCCAAGGTTGACCATTTCGCCCGAGCCGCCGGGCATGCTGGAAAAGAACGCCGTCGCGCGGTCCTCGCCGGTGCGCAGCATCAGCCACACGCCCACCACGCTGGAGACGCTGGTGACCAGCGCACCGATAAAAATCAGGCCGAAATGGGAAAGGACTTGTTCGATGACCACGGGGGTGAAGTGCAGGCCGATGCCGATCCCGACCACCCATTGGCCGCATTTGCGGCCGCCGGGGATTTCAGCCAGCTGCCAGGGCGTGAGGCAGCGGACCAGAATGATCGCCAGTAACGAGCCGACCATCCAGGGCAGTGGCCAGCCGACCTGACTGGCGAGAAATCCCCCCAGCAGGCCGACCAGCGGTGTGCCCCACCACGTGCTGAATGGCCGGTCAGACATCGGCCAGCGCGCGACGCTGCCTGGAGCGCTTGCGCCAGATGCGGATCAGCGGGAACACCAGCATGAACGCCGTCACTACCCACATGCCCAGGGTGATCGGGCTCGACCACAGAATCTCCAGGCCGCCGTTGGAAATCGACAGCGCGCGACGCAGGTTCTGCTCCATCAGCCCGCCGAGGATGAACCCCAGCAGAATCGGCGACAGCGGGAAATCCAGCTTGCGCAGGATGTAGCCGAAGATGCCGATGCCGACCATCAGGAACAAGTCGAAGGTGGTGGCATGCACCGCGTAGACGCCGATCCCGGTGATGATCGCGATCACTGGCACCAGTGCCCAGTTCGGCACCGACAGGATGCGGGTGAAGATGCGGATCATCGGGATGTTGAGGATCACCAGCATGATGTTGGCGACGAACAACGACGCGATCAGGCCCCAGACGATGTCCGGTTGCTGTTGAAACAGCAGTGGCCCCGGTGTGATGTTGTACAGCGACAGGGCGCCGATCATCACTGCCGTGGTGCCCGAACCCGGAACGCCCAGCGTCAGCATCGGCACCAGCGCGCCGCAGGCCGTTGCGCCAATGGCGGTTTCCGGCGCCGCCAGACCGCGCATGTCGCCCTGTCCGAACTTGCCACTTGCGCCGGCGATGCGTTTCTCGGACATGTAGGTCACGGCGCTGGCCAGCGTTGCCCCGGCACCCGGCAGCACGCCCATGATGAAGCCCATCAGACCGCAACGGATGTTCACCCAGAACACCGAACTGGCTTCCTTGAAGTTGAACATCATGCGCCCGGTGGCTTTCACCGCTTCCTGGCCGCGATGGGTTTTCTCCAGCAACAACAGGATTTCGCTGATCGAGAACAGGCCCAGCACCAGCACGACGAATTGAATGCCGTCCGCCAGATGGATGTTGTCACCGGTGAAGCGGTACACGCCGCTGTTGGCGTCGATACCGATGCTCGACAGAAACAGCCCGATCAACGCCGCGACAAAGGTTTTCAGCGGTCGATCGCCGGCCATGCCGCCCAGGCAGACGATGGCGAACACCATCAGCACGAAGTACTCCGCCGGCCCGAAGGCAATTGCCCATTTCGCCAGCAGCGGCGCGAACATGACCATGCCGCAGGTGGCGATGAACGCGCCGATGAACGAACTCCATGCCGACAGCGACAACGCCACGCCGGCCATGCCCTGACGTGCCATCGGGTAGCCGTCCAGCGCGGTCATCACGGTCGATGCTTCGCCCGGAATGTTCAGCAGAATGGAGCTGATGCGGCCGCCGTATTCGCAGCCCAGGTACACCGCTGCCAGCAGGATTAACGCCGATTCCGGCGGCAGGCCCAACGCGAATGCGATCGGGATCAACAGCGCCACGCCATTGATCGGACCCAGGCCGGGCAGCAGGCCGACGACGGTGCCGATCAGCGTGCCGGAAAGGGCGGTGATCAGGTTGTAAGGGGTCAGCGCGACGCCGAAGCCCTGGCCGAGATAGCCGAGAGTGTCCATATCAGTTCTCCAGAACGTCGAGCAGGCCGAGGGGCAGGGGCACATCCATCACTTTGTCGAACAGCACGTACAGCGCGATGCTCATGAAGGTGATGATCACGACGCTTGGCAGCCAGCGGCCACCGTACAGGCGCGCCATGGGGATGCCGATCAGAATGCTGCTCAGCACGAAGCCCAGCGGCTCGAACAACCCGGCGAATACCAGCAACAGCAGGGTGCAGATGCCGATTTTGATCAGCGTCGGACGGTCCAGCGCCGGTTCTTCCTCGGAGTGCACGATCGGTGTCGGACGGATCGCCATGTACAGCAGCGAGATGCCCATCAGCGCCAGCATCAGCAGCGGGAAAGCGCGAGGGCCGACAGGTTCGTAGGAAAACGGCGCCTGATAAGGCCATGCCATCATGGCGAGGCCGATACAGACCAGCAGCAGCACGACGGCGAAAATGCGTTGTATAACCATGGAAAGCTCCCGGATCACGCCACCGCGCAGGCGGCGCAATCCTCAGTCAATCGAGTACGCTTCGATGGGTTCAGTCACTGAATCAGGCCGAATTCCTTGGCCAGCGTTTTGTACTCGGCGACGCGGGTTTTCACGTACTTGTCCAACTCTTCACCGGTCATGGCGAACGGGAACAGCTCACGCTGATCGCGCAGCTTGGCGAAGTCTTCCGAGGCCAGCAGCTTGTCGAATGCCGCTTTCCACCAGTTGTATTCCTCGTCCGACACCTTTGGCCCCAGATAGAAGCCGCGCACCACCGGCCAGACGATGTCGTAGCCCTGTTCCTTGGCGGTCGGAATGTTCTTCATTTCCGGCTCGTCCAGACGCTCTTCAGAGAACACTGCCAGCAGGCGCATGTCGCCGCTGAGAATGTGCGGCATGGAGTCGGAAATGTCGGTGGAGCCCACTTGGATGTGGCCGCCGAGCAGGGCAGTGGCGATTTCACCGCCGCCTTCGAGGGCGACATAACGCAGCTCCCGCGGGTTGATGCCGGCCGCTTTGGCGATGAGTGCGGTCTGCATCCAGTCCTGGCTGCCCACGGTGCCGCCTGAGCCGATGACGACTTTGCCCGGGTCGGCTTTCAGCGCTTTAACCAGATCGTCGAGGTTCTTGTAAGGCGAGTCAGCCTTGACTGCGATCGCGCCGTAGCTGGTGCCGACGGCGGCCAGCCAGCGCACGGCGTTTTCATCGTAACGGCCGAATTTGCCCTGCGCCAGGTTCAGCAGCGAGCCGCTGGACCAGGCCACCAGCGTGCCGGCGTCGGCAGGGCGCTGGGCGACCACCGCGTTGTACGCCACGGCGCCGACGCCGCCTGGCATGTAGGTGACGCGCATCGGTTTGGAGAGGATTTTCTCGTTGATCAGCGCGCTCTGCGCCAGTTTGCACGTCAGGTCGAAGCCACCGCCGGGGGAAGCCGGCGCGATGCATTCAGGACGATTGGGCTCGGCGGCCCACAATTGGGTGGCCATCAGCATGCAGCTGGCGGCAACGCTGATTTGGCGCAACGATAGGTTCATGGTCCGTCTCCAGAGGAGTTGTTGTTTTAATGGGGGCAGGCGGTTGTACGTTTGTCAGGCAGTCGTCCCACAACCTTGAGAAGGAGTGGGCCGACGCAATGCGGACGTGACGAAACACCGCGCAACAGGGCTGCGAGGTGAACAGTAAACACAATGGGATTCTGACGGCACGAGGGCCGATGATGGCAGTGAGGGCATCACTGATGACTCCGATATTGTTTTTATTGTTGAAAACGCATCAAGGCGTTTTTCGTCACGGCCCTGGCATCAGCAGCGTCGCGCGGGACGCAATCGTGACAAGTCGTAACGGGATCCTAATCAGCGAAGCTTTCGTGAACCTTTCAACTACCTTTCAGGAAGCTTTCAACTGATCCGCCTCAAGCGCAGGAGGTGGCTGTTCCCGCGCGCCGGACCTTCACAGACGACGGCGCCCCTGTAAACTCGGCCCATAAAATGCCCACTCTGGAGAAGTCGATGCGTGTCCTGCTCGTCGAAGATCATCTGCAACTGGCTGAAAGTGTCGCGCTGGCCCTCAAGAGCAGCGGCATGACCGTTGACGTTCTGCACGACGGCGTCGCAGCTGATCTGGCCCTGAGTAGCGAAGAATATGCCGCGGTGGTGCTCGACGTCGGCCTGCCGCGCATGGACGGCTTCGAAGTGCTGGCGCGTCTGCGGGCGCGGGGCAAGAACACGCCCGTGCTGATGCTGACGGCCCGCAGCGACGTCAAGGACAGGGTCCACGGCCTCAACCTCGGCGCCGACGACTACCTGGCCAAACCCTTCGAGCTGTCCGAGCTGGAAGCGCGGGTTAAGGCGTTGTTGCGCCGTAGCGTACTGGGTGGCGAACGCCAGCAACGCTGCGGGGAGCTGGTCTACGACCTCGACACCCGCCGCTTCACCTTGGGCGAAGAACTCCTCACGCTGACCTCCCGCGAGCAATCGGTGCTTGAATCGCTCATCGCCCGGCCCGGTCGGGTGATGAGCAAGGAGCAACTGGCGGCCCAGGTATTCGGCCTGGACGAAGAGGCCAGCGCCGACGCCATCGAAATCTACGTGCACCGTCTGCGCAAGAAGCTCGACGGGCACCCGATTGCGATCGTCACGTTTCGGGGTCTGGGTTATCTGCTGGAAAGCCGGGATGCTTAATCCGTTCCCTTCAGCGGAAAACAGCCTGCGCTGGCGCTTGCTGTGGAACCTCGGTCTGCTGCTGGTGGTGCTGATGATCGCCAGCGGCATGAGCGCCTACTGGAACGGACGCGAAGCGGCAGACACTGCTTACGATCGCACCTTGCTGGCTTCGGCGCGGACCATCGCTGCCGGGTTGTCGGAACGCGACGGCACCCTCAGCGCCGACGTACCGTATGTGGCCCTGGACACCTTCGCCTACGACAGCGCGGGGCGCATCTACTACCAGGTCAACGACATCAATCAGAAGCTCATTTCGGGCTACGAAAACATTCCCGCGCCGCCCCAAGGCACGCCGCGCACCGACGCCTATCCGGCGCTCGCCAAGTTCTACAGCGCGCGTTATCAGGGGCAGGATGTGCGAGTGGTGAGCCTGCTCAAGGCCGTGAGCGAGCCGAACATGAACGGCATGGCCGAGATTCGCGTGGCGGAAACCGAAGAGGCGCGGGTCGACATGGCCCAGGCCCTGATGGCCGATACCCTGCTGCGTCTGGGCATGCTCGGCAGCGGCGCTCTGCTGCTGGTCTGGTTCACGGTCAGCGCCGCGTTGCGACCCCTGGACCGCTTGCGCACGGCGGTGGAAGAACGCCAGCCTGACGATTTGCGCTCGTTGCCGCTGGTCGAAGTGCAGCACGAGCTGCGTCCGCTGGTCAGCTCCCTCAATCACTTCACCGAACGGCTGCGCATGCAGTTCGAGCGTCAGGCGCAATTCATCGCCGACGCCGCCCATGAATTACGCACGCCGCTGGCTGCATTAAAGGCGCGGCTGGAGCTGGGGCTGCGTGATCAGGAGCCTGCGGCGTGGCGTAACACGCTGGAGAGCGCCGCCTCCGGCACCGACAAACTGACCCACCTGGCCAACCAGTTGCTGTCGCTGGCACGCATCGAAAATGGCGCGCGGGCCATTGCGGAGGGCGGCGCACAATTGCTCGACCTCAGTCAGCTGGCCCGGGAGCTGGGCATGGCCATGGCGCCGCTGGCCCATGCACGGGGTGTGGCATTGGCGCTGGAAGCCGACGAGCCGGTGTGGATGCGCGGCGAACCCACGTTGCTCAACGAACTGCTGAGCAACCTGGTGGATAACGCCCTGGCTCATACCCCGGCGGGCGGCAACGTGATTTTGCGTGTTCATGCGCCGTGTGTGCTTGAAGTCGAGGACGACGGCCCCGGCATCCCCGCCCACGAGCGCGAGCGAGTGTTCGAGCGCTTCTACCGGCGTAATCAGCAGAGCAAGGGTTCCGGTCTGGGGTTGGCGATCGTGGGGGAGATCTGCAGGGCACACCTGGCGCGTATCACCTTGCATGACGGCGCACAGCGGGGCTTGAAAGTGAGGGTGAGCTTTATGGTGCCGGAGTCGGGGCTGGTGGGACTGGTTTGACCGGTTAGGTCAACAGGATCAGTACAACAGCGTCATTGCCTGGTTCATCTCATTGATCAGCCCGCCATCGGCCATGTTCAGGCCCAACCGCGCCACGGCCGGCACGGCCTGAAACTGCAGATTCGAGTACGGCGTGCCGTTCATTTCGTGAATGTGAATCGTCGCGACCTGGACCAGATCCACGTAGTCAGCCTGACCCGAGACACGGCTGAAATTCTGGAATTCCCGGGGCACGATCGCCAGGCCGTCCGGGAAATCCCATGAGCGCAGCAGCCGCTCGCCGATGATTGGATGGATGCGTTCGATAACATGATTGAGGCTGATCGGGTCGGCGAGCAACTCGTAGTTGTCCTCGGCGTACGTCAGGATCGGCAACACACCAATCAGGTGGATGAGCCCGGCCAGCGTGGCCTTGTCAGCCTTGAGGCGCGCACTGCGGTAACTGAGGACATTACACACCCCGGCCACCTGCATGCTGAGTTTCCAGATGTCGCGCATCTTGGTTTCGATGACGTCGGATTTGGCGTGAAACATCTGCTCCACCACCAGCCCGATGGCCAGGTTACAGCTGTAGTTAACGCCCAGCCGTCGGACCGCCGTCAGCACGTCGCTGACTTCGAAATTGGGCCGCAGCAGGGGGCTGTTGACGACTTTGATCAGCCGTGCGGAAAGCGCGGTGTCGCTGCCGATGACCTTGCTCAGTGCAGCAATGGAGATTTCCGAGTCTTCCGCCGCGAGGCGGATTTTCAGTGCAACTTCGGGGAGAGTTGGCAGAAACAGAGCATCCTTGTCGATCGCCTTGATCAGATCCCTCTGCACTTCGTCAGCCATGCTACTCATATTGGATCTCTGGACATTGCATTCCGGCCAACGGCCGTCCACACGAGGGGACGGCGCTGGCAACTACACCGACGTCTTGCACATGCCTCAACCGGGTTCAACGCTGTGTTTCGAGCTTCGCGTCGAGGGTGTATGGCAATTCGCTCATTTGCAGAGCCTCGCCATCTGCCGCACCCAGATGGATCCGGCCATCTTCCGCCGCATCCGCCTGCAAGACCGCCAGCACCTCGATCCCGACATCAGACCGGGCCGCGATCACAACGTTGCCTACTGCGCTTGAATGAACCGGCGAAAACAGTGCAGCGCCAGGTTCAGGCAGTTCTGTGCTGCCCATGGTCAGGCGGTACAGCCGGCGTTTCAGCTTGCCGAGGTACTGCATGCGCGCCACGATTTCCTGGCCGGTGTAGCAACCTTTCTTGAAACTCACACCGCCCACGGCTTGCAGGTTGATCATCTGTGGAATGAATTCTTCGCGAGTCTGCCCGACCACCTGGCCGATGCCGGCGCGAATCTGCCCCAGCAACCAGTCGTTGAGCGGCGCTTGCGGCACGTGGGCGATCAGCCGGCTGCGCACGTCCTCGGCCTGCTCGGCACGTACCCACAATTCGGCGCGGGCAGGGGAGACGCGAATGGCGATGAGGTCATTGGCGCGGACCACCGAGTCGGTTTCCTGCGCAAGGTCGAGGCCAAGGCTGACCAGTGCCCCGTCGCCATCCTGCAAGCCGAATCGCACCCAGGACACGCTTTCGTCGGTCAGTTTGGATTTGGAGAAGACAGCGTATTTCTTCAGGTCCAGCAATTGCGCTTCGATCAGCTCGCTGGCCATCGCCAGCAGCACGCCATCACCTTCGAGCAGGATGCGGAAGCTCGACTGCATGCGGCCCTTTTGCGTGCAGCGCGCACCGAGGGTGGCTTTGCCTTCGCTCAGGTAGTCGATGTTGCAAGTCAGTTGGCCTTGCAGGAATTTGCCGGCATCCACGCCGCGAACGGCGAGCACACCTTCATGGGACAGGGGGCAGAAAAATGCTGGAACGGCCATGAGTCATCGCAGGGTAGAAGTCTGGGGCACCATCATAGTGCCGCGTGTCGTTAATGGGTATACGCAAAAAGCTGTGACTAACTGCAAGTACGCCCCGGGACGATGCGCCTGTATACTCGCCGGCAAATTCGAGGAGCCCTCCATGGTCGAAGATGTTGAACTCAATCGCCTCTTTTGGCACAGCCGTCGCGGCATGCTCGAGCTGGACGTATTGCTGGTGCCGTTCGTCAAAGAAGTTTACCCGACGCTCAACCAGGTCGATCGCGACCTCTACGTGCGCCTGCTGACCTGTGAAGATCAGGACATGTTCGGCTGGTTCATGCAGCGCGCGGAATCCGAAGATCCGGAGCTGCAACGCATGGTTCGGATGATCCTGGACCGTGTCCAGCCGAAGTGATCGCTTCGAATGCCGTTGGCAGCCTTCCCGGGCGCTGCTGACGGCGTACCTCGTCACGCAAATCCTTGCGCTGGCGTCGACCGTTTTCCTTTCAATTCCCTTGTGGGCAAAAGCCATCGGCGTCTTGCTGTGCGCATTGCACGCAGCACGCAGTCTCCGGACGTTCATTCTGCTGGACCGGCCTCAGTCATCTACGGGGCTGCGCCGTGACGGCAGCGGCTGGGCGTTGTGGAGCGAGGAGGGCGGCTGGCAACCGGTGCAGCTGCGCCCCGACAGCCTGGCGCTGCCGCACCTGGTTGTGCTGCGTTTCAGGCGGATGACGGGCCATTGGCTGAGCCGCATGTGGGTGCGAAGCCTGTGCATCCCGGCAGACGCCATGGCCCCGGACAGTCATCGACGCCTGCGTTTGCGCCTGAAGTTCAGCCGGCGAAGGTGGGCGGCACCAGAATAGTGTCCAGCGCTTCGGGCAGCATGTCGGGGTAATCCAGCGTGTAGTGCAGACCGCGGCTTTCTTTGCGCGCCATCGCTGAAGCAATCATCAGCTCTGCCACTTGGGCCAGGTTGCGCAGCTCGATCAGATCGCGACTGACCTTGTAGTTGCTGTAGAACTCGTCGATTTCGTCCAGCAACAGCCGCACCCGATGCTGGGCGCGCTGCAGACGCTTGTTGGTGCGCACGATGCCCACGTAGTCCCACATAAACCGACGCAGCTCATCCCAGTTGTGGGCGATGATCACGTCTTCGTCGGAATCGGTCACCTGGCTCGAATCCCATGCCGGCAGATTTTGCGGCTGGGGGACGTGCTCAAGCTGAGTCACGATGTCTGCCGCAGCCGAGCGGGCGTACACGAAGCACTCCAGCAGCGAGTTGCTGGCCATGCGGTTGGCGCCGTGCAGGCCGGTGAAGCTGGTCTCGCCGATCGCATACAGTCCAGGCACATCGGTGCGGCCCTGTTGGTCAACCATAACGCCGCCACAGGTGTAGTGCGCCGCCGGCACCACCGGAATCGGTTGACGGGTGATGTCGATACCGAACGTGAGGCAACGCTCGTACACGGTCGGGAAGTGGCTCTTGATGAAGTCTTCGGACTGGTGACTGATGTCCAGAAACACGCAGTCGGCGCCCAGGCGTTTCATCTCGTGGTCAATCGCCCGGGCAACGATGTCACGGGGAGCCAGTTCGGCCCTTGGGTCAAAACGCTGCATGAAGCGTTCGCCATCGGGCAGCTTCAGGTAAGCGCCTTCGCCGCGCAGGGCTTCGGTAATCAGAAAGCTCTTGGCCTGGGGGTGGTACAGGCAGGTGGGGTGGAACTGGTTGAACTCCAGATTGCCCACGCGGCAGCCCGCGCGCCAGGCCATCGCTATGCCGTCGCCGCAAGCGCCGTCTGGGTTGCTGGTGTAGAGGTAGACTTTCGCCGCGCCGCCGGACGCCAGAATGGTGAAACGCGCGCTGTGGGTGTCGACCTCTCCCGTCAAACGATCCAGCACATAGGCGCCCAGGCAACGCTGCCCTTGCAGGCCCAGCCGGGACTCGGTGATGAGATCGACTGCCACGCGCTGTTCCAGCAATTCGATATTGGGGCGTGCGCTGGCCTGCGCCAGCAATGTGCGGAAGATCGCCGCGCCGGTGGCGTCGGCGGCATGAATAATCCGGCGATGGCTGTGCCCCCCTTCGCGGGTGAGGTGAAACTCGAAGCCGCCGTCCACGACGGTCGAGGGGTCATCGCGGGTAAAGGGCACGCCAAGGTCGATCAGCCATTGGATGGCCTCGCGGCTGTGCTCGACGGTAAACCGGACTGCGTCCTCATGGCACAGGCCGCCGCCCGCGTTGAGGGTGTCTTCCACGTGTGACTGTATGGTGTCGGCGTCATCCAGCACCGCCGCAACGCCGCCCTGAGCCCAGAACGTCGAGCCGTTCGCCAGATCGCCTTTGCTGAGGACCGCCACGCGCAAATGCCCGGGCAGTGTCAGTGCAAGACTCAAACCGGCTGCGCCGGAGCCTATTACCAATACGTCGTGCTGGAAATGCTGACTCATCTCAGGTACCGGCGTCTAAATGGCCACTAGTATAAGCAAGTGTGGAACGGCACAATGTCCGCGCTTTATGGCAACGGTGAATCACGGTGGGAGCGGAGTGTGCGCCAACTCGCAATCTCCCGCACCCCGTTTGATGGATGCGATCTTTCCCACAGCTTCATATGGATTGAGTCCTACAACTGACGGGGGATGTGTCTTACGGCCAATAATGAACGATGGGAACTTTTCACGAACCCGCACGTTCAATAGTGGGTTGCCCATAAAGGAACAGCGTCGACGTTGCGCAGTGGCAGTTTCCAGCCAGTACGAACGTTTTTGACGACAAGATTATTTACGCAGCCGACCTGGTTCGAGCGGCGTTTTCTGTGCGGGCAGCAGACGCCCGCCGGAAACTTGCTTGAAGGGGGGAGAACTTTTGCTTAAAGCCCGAGTCTATGTTTGCAAGCCTGCGAAAGAGCCGATGCGATGCTCCTTTAAGCTTTATGAGGAGTGTTCATGCTAACCCAGGAAGAAGATCAGCAGCTGGTTGAACGCGTACAGCGCGGCGACAAGCGAGCGTTTGATCTGCTAGTGGTGAAATATCAGCACAAGATTCTTGGGTTGATCGTGAGATTTGTTCACGACACCCACGAAGCCCAGGATGTTGCTCAAGAGGCTTTTATCAAAGCTTATCGCGCACTTGGTAACTTCCGCGGTGACAGTGCGTTTTATACGTGGCTGTACCGTATCGCCATTAACACGGCGAAGAACTATCTGGTGTCGCGAGGTCGGCGTCCGCCGGATAGCGATGTCAGATCGGAAGACGCGGAGTTCTACGATGGCGACCACGGCCTCAAGGACATCGAGTCGCCAGAACGGGCATTGCTGCGGGATGAGATCGAAGGCACCGTCCATAGAACCATCCAGCTACTGCCAGAAGATTTGCGTACAGCTTTAACGTTGCGTGAGTTCGACGGTCTGAGTTACGAAGACATTGCCAGTGTCATGCAATGTCCGGTTGGTACCGTGCGCTCTCGCATTTTTCGCGCTCGGGAAGCCATCGACAAAGCCTTGCAACCTCTGTTGCAGGAAACCTGAGACAGCGGCGATAGCCACAAGAGAGGAACCGCCATGAGTCGTGAAGCCCTGCAGGAATCGCTGTCCGCGGTGATGGATAACGAAGCGGACGAATTGGAACTGCGTCGGGTGCTTAGCGCCATTGAAGATGCAGACACACGAGCCACCTGGTCCCGTTATCAGATTGCCCGTGCAGCAATGCATAAAGAACTGTTGCTGCCTCATCTGGATATTTCGGCTGCCGTTGCTGCCGGAATCGCTGATGAAGTGAGCCCGTTGAAGGCCGGTCGCGGCCCTTGGCGTACGCTGGGTCGCTTGGCCGTAGCCGCCTCGGTGACTGTTGCCGTTCTGGCTGGTGTACGCTTGTACAACCAGGACGAAATTGCCGGGGCGCAACTGGCTCAGCAATCCCAGCCGGCCAACGTCGCAATGCCGCAGGCCAAAGGTCCGGCGGTGCTCGCAGGCTACACCGAGGGCGAGCAGTCCCCGGGTCCGATGGCCAGTGGTGTGCTGCAGAACCAGGCCGGTTGGCATGACCAACGTCTGCCAGGTTACCTGCGTCAGCATGCTCAGCAAGCTGCCATGAAAGGCGCTGAAGGCGCTCTGCCATACGCTCGTGCTGCAAGCCTGGAAAACCGTTAAGGAGGATCATGCGCGCCATCCCTCTACTGCCGCTTCTGCTGGGTGGATGGCTGGTCCTTCCAGCTCATGCCGATGACGCGCAAGACCAGCTGAAACGTCTTGCGCAGGCCGAGCAACGGCAAAGCTACACCGGCACATTCGTTTATGAGCGTAACGGAAGCTTCTCTACTCACCGAATCTGGCAGCGCGTCGCCGACGGCAAGGTTCGCGAGCATCTACTTCAACTGGATGGCTCTCCTCAGGAAGTACTGCGCGTCGACGGGGTTACCCAGTGCGTGAGCGGTACCCTCGAAGAGGGTGTGTCCAGCGTTCCCGATTCTCCGGCCCGAGCTTTTGATGCTGTCAGGTTGTCATCCTGGTATGACATCAAGTCAGCAGGCACCTCGCGTGTTGCCGGACGTGTGGCCAATGTGGTGACGCTTACCCCCCGTGATCAGCACCGCTACGGCATCGAACTGCACCTCGACAGTGAAACCGGTCTGCCATTGAAGTCGTTGTTGCTCAGTGACAAGGGCCAATTGCTCGAGCGCTTCCAGTTCACCGACCTCAACACCTCGCAGTCGCTGACTGATCAGATGCTGACGCCCGGTGCTGACTGCAAGCCGGTTGAAGTGGCCAGGTCCAAAGCAGATGCGCCAAAGCAGAATGTTGTGTGGCGCTCGGACTGGTTGCCTCCCGGTTTTGACCTGAGCAGCGCTGCCGTACGCAAGGATCCGGACTCGAAAAGTCTTGTGACGAGCCTGATGTATGACGATGGCCTCGCCCGTTTTTCGGTGTTCGTCGAGCCCGTCACTGGCGCCGCGGTCACGGACATCCGCACTCAGTTAGGGCCAACCGTTGCCGTCTCCCGTCGCGTAACCACACCCAAGGGTGATGCGATGGTGACCGTGGTGGGCGAGATCCCCATCGGGACCGCCGAGCGCATTGCGTTGTCGATGCGCGACGATGCTGCGACCACGAGCAAGAACTGATTCTGCACGCCGGTGATGGCCACTATGAAAAAGGTTTCATTCGGTCGTTTCACGTTCACAAGCCTTTAAATATGGGCTTCACTGGTACTGCTGAAATGTTTAGTGCGCTTTGTCGGTTGCAATCGGGTGTATTTTTTTCTATAGGTCACAGCTTCGCAGCTGTGGCCTTTGTTGTTTCAGGGTCCAGGAAACTGGAGCAGACACAGGTGTCACGGGAAGCCGCGACACACAGATGCTTCGCGAGCCTGCGGGCTCGTACCGCTTAACCATGCTCGTTGTAAACGGGAGCCATATGTCGATACCACGCTTGAAACCTTACCTGGCCTGGATGGCCGCTGTGCTGATGCTTGGACAGGTCTTCACTGCTCAGGCCGAAGCCCTGCCGGACTTCACCTCTCTGGTGGAGCAGGCTTCCCCTGCAGTCGTCAACATCAGTACGCGTCAAAAACTGCCGGACCGCGCGGTTGCCCAGGGTCAGATGCCTGATCTGGAAGGCCTGCCACCGATGCTTCGTGAATTCCTTGAGCGCAGCACGCCGCCAGGCTCCCGTGCGCCAGGGGGCGGCAAGGGCGATCGCCAGCGTGAGGCTCAGTCACTCGGCTCGGGCTTCATCATCTCCGCCGACGGGTTCATCCTGACCAACAATCACGTGATCGATGGTGCCGATGAGATTCTCGTGCGTCTTTCAGATCGCAGCGAAATGAAGGCCAAGCTGATCGGCACCGATCCTCGTACCGACGTCGCGGTGCTGAAGATCGACGGCAAGGACCTTCCCACCGTCAAGCTGGGTAATTCCGACAAGCTGAAAGTCGGGGAATGGGTGCTGGCGATCGGCTCGCCGTTCGGCTTCGATCACTCGGTGACCAAAGGCATCGTCAGCGCCAAGGGCCGCAGTCTGCCGAATGATACCTACGTGCCGTTCATCCAGACCGATGTGGCGATCAACCCGGGTAACTCGGGTGGGCCGCTGTTCAACATGGCGGGCGAAGTGGTGGGTATCAACTCGCAGATCTTCACTCGTTCCGGTGGCTTCATGGGCCTGTCGTTCGCCATCCCGATCGACGTGGCGATGGATGTTGCCAACCAGCTCAAGGCTAGTGGCAAGGTCAATCGTGGCTGGTTGGGCGTCGTCATCCAGGAAGTGAACAAAGACCTGGCCGAATCCTTCGGTCTGGACAAGCCGGCCGGTGCGCTGGTGGCTCAAGTGCTTGATGACGGTCCGGCAGCGAAGGGTGGCCTGCAAGTGGGCGACGTGATCCTGAGCGCCAATGGCACCCCGATCGTCATGTCCGCAGACTTGCCGCACCTGATTGGCAACCTGAAAGACGGCAGCAAGGCCGAGCTGGAAGTGATTCGCGACGGCAAGCGTCAGAAGCTCACGGTGACTGTGGGTGCACTGCCGGCCGAAGGCGAAGAGATGGGCGCGGCTGACACCGGTGTTGAGCGCAGCAGCAACCGCCTGGGCGTTTCCGTGGTCGATCTGACCGCTGAACAGATGAAGTCGCTGGACCTGAAGGGCGGCGTCGTCATCAAGGAAGTCCAGGACGGTCCTGCGTCGCTGATCGGTCTGCAGTCGGGTGATGTCATCACTCACCTGAACAACCAGGCGATCACTTCGTCCAAGCAGTTCACTGAAGTGGCCAAGGGCTTGCCGAAGAATCGCTCTGTCTCCATGCGCGTGCTGCGTCAGGGTCGTGCGACATTCATCACGTTCAAACTGGCGGAATAGCCCGTCGGGAACAGCAAAAAGGAGCGGTCAGACCGCTCCTTTTTTTGTGTCCCCAGGGTGCATGGCGAGCAGGCGCTGCGCGTGAACGTGACGCCTGATCGTTCCTTCAGGTACAATTCCCGGCTATTTTTGGCGGGCAGTCTGCCTGCGACCTTTTTC